>Ga0105244_10000066_pt1 | contig 121504 bp, 98 predicted proteins | sample KBSM44metaG_FD_80423 | JGI IMG/M metagenome (GOLD analysis project Ga0105244, IMG submission 80423) | Miscanthus rhizosphere microbial communities from Kellogg Biological Station, Michigan, USA - KBS M4-4 metaG | ecosystem: Host-associated > Plants > Roots > Rhizosphere > Soil | place...
CAACGCTTCCACGGCGCGCCGGTTTGCGAGGTCGGCGGCTTGGACCGCCTGCAAAACGCGTTTGAGTTCGTCACTGTCGATCATCGGCATGGCGGGTTTTCCGTTAAGTCGAAGCGGTTTTTTCCACCATCAGATCGAGGTCATCACCTTCGATACCCGATGGCGTGAGGGATACAGCCAGGCCATCATCAAGCACGAACTTGATGGTGTTGTGGTTGGTGAACTCGACAGCGAAGATTCGCTTGCCCTTGAGGAATTCACTCACCTCGAACTGCGATGAATATTTTCCATCCGACGAATCCCAACCCTCGGGAAACCCCGCGCTCGCCTTCCGCACATCGAAAGGCAAGAACTCTGCTGCCTGGGCGACTTTCAGCGCGGCCAGGTCCTGGGCTGCTACCTTCATCAATGGAGGGTGCGATTTAGCCGCTGCTGCGACCGCTTCGGCGATTGGGTCTTTGTCCTTCATGGCATCTATCCTGCTCGATCCTGGGCGCGCTTACCGTGCCCCTCTACGGCCTCGGCCCAGCGCGGGGCTGGGCTTGGGCATGCGTGGGCGTTTTCCTATTGTGCTGGACCTGGGCGCTCGGCCTGGTCCGAAAGCAGGTTTGCCCGGTCCAACCAGAATTGCGCCTTTTGAAAGCAACGCTCTGCTTTCACTGTACGGCCCGCCTCACGCGCCTGGTTGCCGTCTGCAAGCCATTGGCTTGCACGGGTTTCGGCTTCAAGAGCGCGCTGGTCTAGCGGCTTCACAGGCGCTTTGGTGGGCATCGTCGTTTTCCGTGCTATTCGGGCTTGTTGGGCTGAGCCTCAATTGAGGCAAGGAGCTCAGTAGAAAAGCTCGGCTGCCGAGCCTTGAATAAGTCTTTGGCGATGTCCCGGTAGGTCATGGCCACCCCGTAGACAAAGACGGCCGCAATGCCCACCGAAGCAATACCGAGCCCGAAATCAAGCGCGAAGGCTGTGGGGACGGTCAGGCAGCCAATGGTCGTTACGACCGTGTAAACAACAAGCAATGTGAGTCGATTAGCCATGTTTTTTCCTGCGTGAACCTGGGAGCGAATAGCATCCCTCTCTACTGGCTTGGCCCCGGTTTTTTAGGCCGAGGCTTGTGGTGTACCTGGTGCGTTTTCCTCGTTACTGCGGCACTGCTTGCGAAGCAGTCCGTTCGATGTTCTTTGCCGCGTCTACCCAGGCTTCGGAAGCTGTCTTACCGCTGCCCAGCCGAATGCTGTCACGCCCTTCGGGATAACCCGACCAGATCAGGTAGTAGCTGCCGCCGCCAGTCTTTGAGTAGCGCTTCTTAGCTGCCCTTGGATGAACTGTTTTGACCTTCTGCTCAATAGTGGCCATCGGTGATTCCCTCAATCTTTGGCGGGCGTACAGCCCAGTTCGCGTGGGCCAGCCAGCCGGGGCGAGTAATAGGGTTTGGGGCTAGCGGACCAGTCATTAGCCTTCGCGCATTCAGCGGCTCCCTTCGCCGTCCGTGAGCGCACGTACATCGTGCGAATGACCTTCTGTTTTTTTCCATTGCCCTGGACAAGGTCCACGGCAAAGACCTTGAACTCCTTGTCCTTCCAGAAGGCGTGCGCGTCAGCCTCATCACCGAACAGCATGCGTTCTTGCTTGGGCGCTGGAGCCATCGCCCGTTCCTCAGCTTGCTCCTGGGCGGCTTCAATGACCTTGGCAGCGGTCGTCTGCGCGTCCATACCCTTGCCCCAAGACTGCTGCATGTAGAACGGCTGCGCCTCAACGACGCCCGCTGCGTCGGAATGACTGATGGCCATCGACTCGGCCACCGCCTCGATCACTGCGCCTTCCCACTCGAAATACTTCATTGCGGCCTTCCCACATAATTGCTTATGTGGGTATTTTAGGTGCGTTAAAAGCACCTGTCAAAGCCATTTTTGCACCTGCTCGCTTAATTATTGGCCCCCAGCTTTCGAGGGTATAAACCGGCCCCGACTTGATGATTTTGACCCCCGCCTGTTCGCCCGCTTGGGTGATTAGGTTGGTGACAGTCTTCTTGTCGAGTCCGGTCTTTGCCACAACTTTCACCAGTGTGGCGTCGGGCATTGAGTCGATTGCAGCAAGCACAGAAAGCATGCGCCGCAGGTCGCCTTTTGGATAACACACAACATCGGTCATTAGGCTGCTCTTGGGTGCTATTAACGCACCCATTCTAGACGTGGCCATGTGCCTTTGTCACGCTCATAGAGCAATCTCAAACGCCCGACGGATCACGCCTTGGTCAACACTTAAATAGGGCTTGCTGTGGTCAAGGCACGCATGCCCAAGGATCGTGTGCACTGTCTCGACGTCGCCCGTTGCAGCAAGCACCTTTGCCGCGAGCGAGCGCCTACAGCTGTGAGATGAACCGTGTTTAATACCGGCCTGCCGGTAGAGCCTGCTGATTGTCTGTTGCAATGCATCACAGGCGCGGTACACCTCCGGCCCGCTGTCCAACTGGCGGTGTTTGAACGCGAGTTCAAAGCCCTGCCCCTTGTGCGTCATAACCAGCTTTGAACCTGGACCAAACCCTCGGTACTCAGCCGCCCCGGAAAGACCCCAGCGGCGCCGGTGACGCACCTCAAACCACGCATTGAGCGCGGCCAGACATTTGGCATGGGTCAGATAGATATTTCGTGGTCTGCAACCCTTCGTGATATCCGCTCGCAAGTACACCTCGGGCTTGATGGCACCACTGGGGTACAGCACGTCTGCGACCTCCAGCAAAGCCAGCTCGGTGACGCGAATACCTGTGGTGTGGGTGAGCCACAACAAAGCCACATCGCGTTCTGGCAGACGGCCAGTGACGGATGCAACGCGAATCAAGTGTTTGAATTGCCCAGGGCGAAGCGAGGTAGCGCGGCGGGGAGTCATACGGTCTCTCTGTCAGGATTGCACGGGAATCGTGCTGAATCTGGAGAGAGTCAGGTCGGGGCCTCCTGACAAGGGTATCAGCAGGCCCCACCTGGTGTTCACGGAAAATCAAAGGGCGACGTTACATTGGAGAATCGAACTCGACCTTGACACCCACATTCTCAACCTCGGTTGCAACGGATCGAGCAAAGCGGGCTTGCTCAAAAGTAATCCCTGTGTCCAACCGGAAACAAATCACCATGGACGCCCTACGCAGAAGATTTTCAACAGCGCCTCTCAGCTCGTCAGCCGAGGTGTCTGGCGTGACGTACACTATCAGGGATTCACGTTCTTGCTGAAGGTCGGCCACTTTGCTCATAGCAGCTGATGCCGTATTCCAGTCCCGATGACCGTGCATCACCGCTACAGCTTCAAGGGTTTGGCTATGACTCAGGGAGATGTTGTTTGCAGAAAGGTGAGTGCGCAGGCGCTTGGCTTGCGATTTAGAGTTTCAATCGTAGTCATGATGTGTTCTCAATATACCGGCTCGCATTGCGTGTCGTCCCTCCGTTGCGACCTGCCGGTGAGAATCACCATTAGGATTGAACCTTGCTTTCACCATGCCAATTCGGCGGAGGGGGCAGGCAGCAAGTGACCCTGTCCCAAGGCTATTTCAGCCAGTCATGATTATCAAGTTAAAAGACTAAGAATAATTCCATCAACAATTGCACTTATCACCGACAGAACCTTATCAGTCGTAGCTATTTCGAAAGACTGATGTCGCCGATTGAGGCATTCCTATGTGAAGTGCCGCCCTTATTCGAAAACCAACACCACATCCAAATAGTTTGCGTGGGAAGGGTGGTGTTGGGCCTATTGGCCCATCGCATCAATTGCAGCGGTGCCGAGCTGGCGCTTGTACTTGCTAAGAAAGCTGCGGGCATAGGCCGCATGAATAGGGTCCAGTTTTGGTAGGAGGGCCAAGGTTCGGCCTATCTTGCTGTCAGGGCCGTTGAAGCCAACGTCATCTCGTGCGGCCGCGCCGTCGCAGACGCCAGCCAGAACGCGCAGATTAGCGTGTACGGCTTGTATCTGACCGAAGGTCAATGTTGCCGCTTCTTCGCCAAACCCGCGCTCCTCTGCACGCTCAGTCACACGACGGCTGCTTCTCTCCGCCCGCGCCATAAGCTTGCGGGTAGCGATATTGGCAACCCATGCTGTAACTGCTTTGGTTGAAACAACAGCTATTGGGGGCAGCTTCTTAGTGGCCCTCGGTAATGTGTGAGCCTGCGAGCCGTTGATCAGGGTATCCAGGTCATGGCATTCATCCACGTAGCCAGGTTCGCCAGCTGCTTTAAGCTCAGCCTGAATTGCCTCAATCACCGAAGGGGCGACCTTGAGTCCGAAATCGCGTACCAGTGATTTGATCGCGCACCGACTGGAGTGATGAGAAGGCAACACCCATGCCTTGTCATTGGCTTGCCAGACGGCCCCAGCCACACTTTTGAGTACGGATACGACCTCTGGGCGATAAGGACAGCGCACAGTGACACTTGTGAGCCTTCGGGCTGCGAAGCCGCCAGTGATGTTTGCTGAGCATGAATCGGGGCTGGAGGCGGCTAGACATGCTTGCTCGATGGCCCGCGCCGCATGCGCATCCATGACGAACTCGTATTCAAAGGCCAGCGAAGCCAACGCTGCTGATGTTTGAGAGGTGGTGCCAGCAGACCAATAGCAATCCTCCCCGTCCTTCACGAAACGGCGCTCCGGAAGCTCTCGGACTGCGTTGAGTAGGGCATGGTCAAGCGTGAAATAGATGCGGAAGCGCTTCGCTTCGCGATCTAGCATGATGACCTTGTCCATGTGCTTGCCTCGTGCGTCTAGGGTGGTATAACGCGATTATGGTGTGCCAGGAATTGGATTGCAATGAAAACATACCATTGGACCCCTGGCCAATCGTCCTGGGGTCCTAGCGGTGGTCCGCCTATGACCGAACCATGGAATGGTTCGAAACGAGGTGTGTTCCGATCGTGTCTCGGCCACACCCCAATCGCGTGCATTTGTGAAGCTACAGACCTAAGTGATTAACCTCACAGTGGGATGATCGGATGCGACATGGAAAGCTTGCTATGAATCACCCACGCCCGTTAGTAGCAAGATTAGTAATCGCTCCTCGCTCGGCGAGCCGACGCTGATACCTAAGGTATTGAAGCCCGAGAGAGCAGAGTACCTTGTAGATATACTTGGCAGGTCTGAACACAGTCTCCCGCGGGAATATCTAACTTTGTACTTCCCAGTCGCTGTAGAAAAAAGGCGGCGCACCCGAAGGTTACGCCGCCCCATTGTTGCTTTGCCCCTCTAGCGCTGAGCTACACCTTTCAGCGCCTGGTATCCGGCGCCAGCCGCTCGCATATTGACGCTATCGTAGACCTCAGCCACTCGCAGCATTTGCGAGTAGGTGAGGTCCGGTTTGTCGTCTAGAGCGGTTTTGACGAGTGCTTTGAGCTGATCGTGGATGTCAACATTTCCTGCTAGCCGCTCAAGAAACTCTTCCCCCACACGATCATTATCTATGTCTGTGATGAATGTCCAACCTGGGCGCCGCTTTGTCCACAAGACTATCGGAATGCACAAGCTGATTGACAGAAGCCATACAACGCTACCGTGTGTTGCCAAGCTAATGCCGCTAACGGCTAATGTGCCGCAAAGCAAGTTTGAGAAAACTCGCTCGGCACCATTATGGTTGGCATTCATCCAGGAACGGACAGCGAAGGCTAGAATGTCTTTCTGGTTCTTCATGGTAGTTTCTACTCTTATTATGGTACAGCTTTTGGCATTATTACATTGAGACTTAGTCGGCGCAACTATCGCCCAAACTTTGCCTCAGATGAATCAATTTCTGACTGCAGATGAGATGCAGATCTTAAAGAACGTCAACATCCAGGTGACCTCCAACCTAGATGGACTGGCGGTAACCTGGCGGGAAAAGCAATCCTAATAGCGGGCGCATCTATTTCCCTGCGCCAGCAAGCGATCAATAAAATCAATTCCTCAACCCCACAAGCCTTTCTGACGTCATTACCCATGATCCCGCTTCGTCGGTTCTTCATTCGGAGTTGGTAGGTCGTGTGTATCGACGGTATGGATTTTGTGTCGATGGCAGTTCGAACGACGAATACCGATTCGGGGTACGTCTGGGAAACGTAGAAGCTGCCTCCTGATAGAAGGTGCAGTTCAAAACCATAGCTGGCCCACAGGTCAGTCGCTGAACGGACACTAATTCCAAATTCTTTGTCCATTTTGCGACTAAACTTGTGCACTTGAGGAACGATCAGCACTATGCCTCATGACGTCTTCATGGGCGTCGCGAGCAGAATCGCAGCCAAGATAATTGGCATAGAGCTTACGCTTCCTGCGTTTTTCAAAAGCTAGGGCTGTCAGCGCAAATGTCAACAAAACGCACGACCACGGGAACAATGCCCCCGATGGGTCTAAAAGTGTAGACAGCCACCAAATGCCTCCCAAAGCGCCCACTGCGATCAGGTAGGCAAGCGCGAGGATAAAGGGTGACGCCAATAGATACAGGAAATACCTGATAACTATGCGCAATGGCGAGCTGTGTAGTTGCTCAAATTCTTCGAATGACATGGTGTGCTCCATCACTGTCCTTTGAGGTCTGATCAGAATGCATGAACGGGCGGGGAGGGTAGGTCTGCCAGATCTGTTTCGGCCATCAGGCTCAGAATGGAAAGACTTACTATCCGCGGGTGGGCAACTTGTGCACCGCGGTATTCGAAAGGTGCGGCCTGGTCGGGAAAGAAGACACCATGCTGGGCACTGTCACCGAACCACATGCGTGCCCGTAGATCAACGATTGAGCCATCAGCCAGAGTTATCCAGTGGTGTAGTACCTGCCTCACCCCTACGGGCTGATCACCGCCTTTGTCTATCAACTTGCCAGTGATAACCTCGTGCGCGACTGATGCGCGACCAAGAAGCGCCGAGATTATGCGAGTCATGCCGTCACACTCGACGGGTAGTCCACTTACCGCCATCTCCAGCCACGTAGCGATGTGTCGATGATCGAGTTGCTTGCGGGGTATAGCCATCAGCATGGTGCTGCCTCCAATAGCCGTCGTTGCCCGGTTCAAATTCGTTGAGATTCATGGCTCGCATAGCATGTTATTGCTATGTTTGTTGGTACTCTACGTTGTTATAATCTTCTTGTCCAAAGGAAACCCGCTGGGCAGTCCCACAACCTAAAAGCGCCCATTCCTCGGTCGAATCCCGGTATCAAATGACATCCTTACCAGTCCGTTACTCCGCCACACTACCTGACTACTCGTTCCCAAATGATTTGGCGAAGGCTTTGAGTGAGAACCGCCTCTCGGTATCCCCGACAGGGGAGACCAGCGTAGAACATCACTGGTATGCGTTTGCTTACGGTGGCGACACAGGCCTCAATGCGTTCGGCAAATCACCTGTAGACGCCGTTGAGAAATTGCTGGAGTTGATGCGTTACTATCCCCAAAACCCAAATTGGGTCGATACCTGCTCAATGAGGAAGGTAAGGCAGTTGGACGATTTCGGATGTGGCGTTGCTTGCCTGGCCATGGTCGTCGGCATCACATACAACGAAGCGAGGGCGATCTTTATAGGGCTTGGGCTTGACCGGCAAAACATTCCAGGGCGATCACCTTTCGCCTCAACGTTCTCACAGCTGAGGCAGGCTATCGCCACTAGTACTACCCATACGGCACGCATGAGGAAATGGACAGGTTGGAAGCGAATCCCGCAGCAGGCAATCCTTAAGGTCAGCTCATCTAACGGTGGAAGCAACTGGCATTGGGTCGTAGCAGAAAGGCACCCGACCTATGGAATCGTCATCCACGACCCAGCCAGCGAAAAACCTAGTTTCCAGATAGCTCCAGAAGGCGTCATAGGTGTTCACTTCGAGCGCTACGAGCCGACAGGTAACTGGTTGGAAATATCCTTGCCTGATTGCATGGATTTGACCAACCATTCGCATTCGGCTTGAGCACTGCACATAACCTCTATGACTGCCAGGGGTCGAACCAAAGCAAACCCTGGCAAAAGGCAAAAGACGACCCAGGAGCGCACGTTTGATCCTGAACCGGTCTGTTGCTAGATTTAGCGATCATCCAGCTCGTCGGCGGAATAGAACGGATTTTGTCGAAGCTAACAACGGTCAACGGCAAGACCCCGGAAGTTGATTGTGGATCACGTAGAAGTGATTCTTGAAAAGCGAGATCGTGACCCTGGGTCTCAAGAAAATGGATCAGAAATAGCTAACCCCATCGATATTATATTCCAATAAACCACTATTTCCCTTAACGTATGGCAGATTGGTTCTATTCTGAAACTATCCGCGGGGATTGCATGGACGTACGCTATTGGGAAGGAGGTCTCCTCTCTTTTGAGATCGACGCTATTGACAAGATGGCCAAAGCATTTGGGCCAAAAGAGCTTCCTCCGGAACCGGTGGCAGGCGCTACGAAAGGGAAGTCGTTTGACGTTCTGAAACAATTGAAGAAGCCTCAGGTTGGCCATGGCGTATGGCCTTGGCGCGGGTACGCAGGTTTTCGCTTCGCGAACTCGCGGGGAGCAGACGGGGAGTTCGACCTCGTCATCGTTACCCACAGCCTCGTTCTTGTTGTCGAACTTAAGCACTGGCGCGGAGAGATCACCAACCACGGCGGTAAATGGCACCAGGACGGAAAGGAAACAGAAGTATCCCCGGTAGACAAAACCCGTAGGAAAACCTATGAGCTGAAGAAACGAATCAAGGGTCTCAAATCTAGGCTGCCTGGCGGGAAAGAGCCTTGGATCGACTTCTGCATTGTGCTCACTGGAAAATGCACTTTGAATCTTCCCGAGGTCGAGATGCAGCACGTCATGATGCTGGACGACTTTCTGGAAATGGCCGATCCCAAGCGGTTTAAAGACCGATTCAATGCGCGCTCGAATATCGGCTTGAACGAGCATTTCGGCTTCTTCGACGGCATCATCAATGAAGGAACGGTGAAGCCCAAAGAGCTCGTCGTCGACGACTACCGTGCGCAGTCTCAAGCGGTATTCACGCACCCAACAGACGTCTACCGAGAGTACGACGCGGTCAATATCCACAACAAGGATGACCGTGCGATGGTCCGTCTATGGGACTTGTCGAAGCTCGATGACATCAGGGCTCGAACGGGTGAGGGACGATACCGAATCCTTTCGCGCGAGAGGGATGTTATGGTCTACCTGCGGCGGCGAGATCAGGAATTGATGAATCGCTGCGCTCGCCCGAAGCGTAATACCAGCCCCGACAGTGTAACCGAGCAATATGCCGAGCTGCTTGAAATGCCTGACGGGCATTACCGTTTAAACGAGTTTATCAACCGTTTTGTTGAGCGGATGAATGCGCATGAGCGCGTTCAGCTTTTTAAAATCCTTCTGGCTCAATTTGCTGGCCTGCATGAATTCAAAATCGCACACCGTGATCTTGGTGACCACAGCGTGTGGTTCTCTCCATCGTCATCAATCGCTCTTTCCAACTTCATTAGCGCCTACTATCAGCCTGTAGGTACGCTCGGCGATTTGCGTACTTTGCTGAGCATCGGTGCTATCGCGCTCCCTGAAGACCAGAACACCATGATGGAAGGCAGCACGCCATTTCGTCGTGATGTCTTCGCGCTCGGACTGATGGGTTGGCATCTGCTTCAGGCTAGGCCAATGCCTCTGAAGCTCGACGCCGCCTACGTTGCGAGTATTCAAGCTCAGGTTGAATCATCAGAAGACTGGACTGCCAATGTGCTTGTACAAGCGTTGCAGAATAATCCGAAGGAGCGGTTCGATCACGCCAGCGCATTTCAGCAGGCATTGAGCGACTCCACACCGGACAACTCCGCAAGCTTTGAATTTGATAACAGGCGACTTGACGTTTTCTCTACTGATCTACGACTGAGCTCCGCGTACCGGGAGGACGATGAACCTATCAACGACACCGCTGAGAAACTGATTTACCGATCGGGCCTCTTGATCGTGAAATCTTGGCCATCAATCAACGCCCGAGATCCCAGGGACGGCCAAGGACCTATGTTGATGGCTTTCTTCGAAGTCTTGGAGCAACTGAAGGGCAGCGGTTTTGCCTTTTTGCCCAAAATTGAACACTTCGGTTACGATCGCAGTGGTAACCCATTCCTGGCACAGGAGCATATCGACGGAGAGCACTGGGATGAGCTAAAGGGGTTGCCGGTTGAGACCCGGATCGTCGTCGCACATGGGCTAATCGACGCAGTAGAAGGTTTGCATGGCCAGCAATTAAGTCACGGCGATCTGCATCCACACAACGTTAAAGTAGATGTCAGTTCGGCTCCTGAAAACCCGCAGGTCTACCTGCTCGACTGTCCAGATTTTTCGGCTTTGGGTACATCACCGGTTAACACCCGCTACAGCCCCGTATTGGAAAACTGCACACCAGTAGAGCGAGATAACTTCGCTGTGATGCGAATGGTATTTGAGCTCCTGGACATGGATTGGGACGCGCCCTCGCAAAAGGATATTCCCGCCATGAGAGCAGCCCTTGCGCACGAAATGAGTACAGAATCGGGCTTTCTGTCTTTGGACCGTTTTAAAGACGCTTTGGAGGCCGCTTTCACACCTGCAAAAGCGATCGAAACTATCTCTGTCGTTCTACGCAACAGAAGTGGCGAGGCATTTGAGATCCTGCCGGACAACGGGAAAGTATATGTTGTCGTGAGGCCCTACCAGAGAGCCCCTACCAAAGCCCTAGAGGTGACGTTCGCAGGTGTCGGAGGGCAGTTGACGGCTGAGTTCGATCCTGCTTCCAGGCATTTTGTAAATGCGTTCAAAGCCAATCAGGAGATGCGCGTTCCTGCTTATCTGGCGCGTCAGGCAAACCACCATATAGAGGCTCGGTTCAGCGTTTCGGGCGGTACCAGCGTCAGTGTTTATGAGCTGACTAAACTTTTGGCCAAAGACGACGTTTTTTTAAGCTTAGCCGCACAGGTGCATGACGCCGAAGTGCGTAAACAAGCGGCGATTGAAGACGGTGAAAGTGTTGCGGACTCGATTACAGGTGAGGACGAGGACAACGGGCTTGCCATAGATGAGGTGCAGCTAGAAGATGTTAAGGTTCGCAGTTTCCCTGTAAGCCAAATATGGAAAACCATCACATCCACCGAGCTTGAAGCCCAACCTTCTTTCCGTGTTTCCGAACAGCCGCACTTTCACAAGGATGGGGTAGGCCTTTTGATTCCCTACGCCATGGATGCAAAGGCCCTTGAGGGATTTGAAGCGGGAGACAACATCCGGCTGATCCTACGGGACGGGGAGAAGGATATTGATATCGGTGAGATCAACCTGGGCATGAGCGTGCGTGATGCAGTCTATGTCACTGCCTCCACTCGTTCAAAACGCGTACAGGCAGGCTCCCAGTTGTTCATCCAAAGTCAGCAAAACAAGACATCAATGACGCGCCGCCGTGGTGCGATGGAGCGGATCCTGAACCGCCAGTCAGTGCTGCCTGATTTGATGGATTACTTCGACGAGAAATGTAAGCTGGTACCAAGGGGATATGCTGAAGAGCCTACCGATGCGGACTTTGCAGTGTACGAACGCATCACAGCGAGTGGTACGGTCATCGGGCTGAACGAAGCCCAACGCGCCGCGTTCACGCAGCTCATCACTACGGGGCCAGTAGGCCTTTTGCAGGGACCTCCAGGGACAGGTAAAACTGAGTTCATCGCTGCCTTCATCCATTACCTAATCAGCAAGGTCGGGGTGCGAAACATCCTTCTTGTCAGCCAGTCTCATGAGGCTGTGAATACAGCAGCAGAACGGATCCGCGCGCACTGCCGTCGACTTGACACCGAGCTCAACGTTGTACGCTTCAGCAACCGCGACCAAGTTGTTTCTGAGGAGCTGCTGGACGTTTACTCTCGCAACATTGTCGACCGTAAGAGAAATGGGTTTAGCGCTGAGCTGAAGGAACGCGTGGGTTCCATGGCATCATCGCTGGGTTTGGGCAAATCTTTCGTCCAGACGATGGTGGATGTGAATCAGCGAGTGTTCCACTTGGTTCGGTCATTGAAAAAGCTGGATGAGGAAATCCAGCTTGCACAAAAGGGCAACGGGGCAGATCGAAAGGCGTTGCAGAATCTGAAGTCCTCTCTGATGGGCGAGCTGAATCTGAATGCCACCTCGTTTCTTGGCGAACTGGTTGAGGGCGCAAGCACCCCCCAAGAATTACTGGAGCGCGTCTATGACCATGTCCAAACCGTTCATGGAGTTAGGCCCCCAGAGTTTAAACACTGCCTTGACCTAATTCAGCTTTCTCAGGAGTACGTTGAGCGTCTGTCGAGCAACAGAGCCAATTATGATGAGTTCCTGATGCGGTCCAGGACATTGGTTTGCGGAACGTGCGTGGGTATTGGGCTGCAACATCTTAAGCTTTCAGAAAATCACTTCGACTGGGTCATTATCGACGAAGCTGCTCGATCGGCGCCGAGTGAATTGGCGATCGCCATGCAGGTGGGCTCTCGTGTCCTGCTAGTCGGCGACCACAACCAGCTGCGACCTACGTATGAGGAAGAACATAAGGTAGCCATTGCCCGTTCCTTAGGTGTCACTACGGGCTCAGCTGAATTCCAGCAGGTCATGCGCAGCGACTTCGAGCGGGTGTTCCAATCCCCGTATGGTCGTGCCACACGTGCGACGCTCAATACGCAATATCGAATGCTCCCAGCGATTGGCGATCTGGTTAACGAGATCTTCTACGACATTGACCTTGAGAACGGCTACAGACCTAGCCCTGCCTATTTTTCGCAAAACGTGCCCGAGTGCCTGTCTCATGTGGTCACTTGGGTCGACACTAGTGAGTTGGGCAAAAAAGCCTACGACAGCGGCACGCTGAGCCTGTCCAACAGTGCTGAAGCGGACGCGATCATCCGACTGTTGGAAGAAATCGCAGAGGACACCGAATTTTGTGCAGGCATGGCCAAGGAGATGACCGAATCGCAAGAGCCCCCAATCGGGGTTATCTGCATGTATCTCGACCAGAGGAAACTGGTGAGAAAGAGGTTTGCCGAGAAAAACTGGCCGGAGGAATTCCGCAAACTCGTAAAAATTGAGACTGTCGACAGTTATCAGGGTAAAGAAAACAATATCATCATCGTCTCACTAACTCGTGCCAAAGCGGATCAGTCACCTGGCTTCCTGGCGACCCCGAATCGTATTAACGTCGCGATGTCACGCGCGATGGAGCGGTTGGTCATCGTAGGCAGTTTGAAAATGTGGAGCGGTAGGAACGCGAGGCTTCCATTAGGTCAGGTAGCCAGCTTTATCCAGACAAAACAGGACACGATCAACTATTACATCAAATCTGTGACGCCTGCCAGGAGGGTTGTCTGATGGAGATCAACGCAGTTGTCCTATTCGAGCTGGACGTTGTGGTGCCTGCGCAACAGTTCCGTATAGAGTACACCCTTGTGGACAAAGGAGGGTTACCGGTTGTACCGGAATTCCTGCTCCGACTCCTCAAGATTTCTGCATTGCTGCCAGCCGAAATCGCCAATTACTTCGGGTTTACAGCTCAAGAGCTCAGTTTTGCAATCACACCGTTTCTACAGACGGGAGAGCTTAAAACGCGTCCGGATGGACGAATAGAGTTGACAGATAAGGGCCGTGGCTTATTCGCTGGCAGCCATGAGTCACCGATTGTCAAGCGTAAGGAAGAACGTGAGCAGATGTTCGTTTTTGATCTACTGGCGTTTACTTGCCTGGGGAAAAGTCTCGGAGATGCCCACTCTAAACGGTGCCTGGAATTGCAGGCACCCAGCGATACGCTCTCTGAGTCTGGTACAAAGGCGGTCGGTGCCTTCATGCGTCAAATCTACGACATCTATAGGGCAGGACACTTAGGCGGCCAGGCGCAGGATGCGGGGCCGCCGGAGCTGTATAAAGTTGCTGGTGTGCAAAAAGTAAGGGACGGTTGGGAGAAGATAGAAGAGCGCGTAAGCCTTGATGCCGACTCTCGGCAGGTTCGATTTGTTGCGAAGGAAGGCCTGCGGGAAAACGAGATCTACATGCGTCAGCGTACGGAGCAGTTGAGTCGACTGCTGGGCAACGAAAACCTTGATCAGGTTCTTCAGCTGGCCGACATCCTCGGAGATTCGGACGCCTACGACTTTGTTTCTTCAAACGGCATGGACCTTTCTGTCCTGTACCACAGCGCAAGTGCAGTTTCACAGGTTAAAGAATCTTCCGGGCTACGACTTTTTGGTTCTCTTCAGTTGCAGCAAAACTGGGATAGAGTCTTCTCAGTGCTGCGCAAACATCAGAAAGTGCTTCAGAGCGGACCGCAAGCCGCCCCGATTAGCCTCTCTTGGTTAGCTCCGGCCTCACATGAACTCTGGGGCCGCTCGGCCAGGCATGCCCAGATTTGTAGTGCTTTTTCAGAACTCTCGAAAACGAAAGGTAAGGGAGGCGGGAGTGATGGAAAGCGGATTTTCGATGCTAAGATTTTGATCCCTGTTTCTGCCAGCGATGATTGGCCAGCGATCAAGCGCGCAAAAGGCGACTGTGATAATGCCAAGCTGCATCTATGCGGTTTTGTTGAGTCAGAAAAACTTGCGCCGCTTGAGGCGATGGTCATTCACGGACAATGCGCGGTCGTAATTTACCATTTGGTCCTGCCGACGTTGTCTCCTGTGCCTATCCCATTCGGATTTATCACAGAGGATGCGGCCAAGATCATTAATGTAGAGAACCTAATCAACCGCACGATGGGGGAGTACGTCACAGGTAATACGCAGCGCTATCTCGGTAGCTTCGAGCGCCCATCTGCCTAAGAGCAGCGATTATAAGGGTTCGCAGCGGTGGGGGTAGTGCGCCCATCGCACTGTTGTAGCCTTTCCATGACTGGCTCAGCGAGGGGTCAAGTCGAATGCAAATGCCTGGTCAGGTCGAATGCAAACGGATGGTTAAATGGGATGCAATTTACCAATATGCTGATCGAGCTGGCGTGGATTCATGCCCGCTTTATGGATGGCGTAATGCAGGACCCGCCTTGCCCAAGTCACGTACTGTCTAGGATCGGAGCATTAATGGGTGTATTGGCACTGCCATGGTCTAGATGTTTAGTAATAACCACGCCGTAAGGTAACACGCGCCGCGCGCGTCGGTCGGCTCGGTCGGGCTGAAGATCAGTTGTATTGGCTAACAAGTCCACCTCGGGATTGATGTCACCACTTGGATAGAGTACGTCTACGACCTGTGGTATGAGTGAGCCACAACGAGGTCACATCGCGCTCTGGCATACGGCCAGTAACGGATGCGCCGCGGCTCAAGTGTTTGAGTTGGCCAGGGCAAATCGATGTAGCGCGGCGGATGATCATGGAGGCCTCTCTGTCATGATCGCACTGGAATCGTGCTGGATCTGGAGCGACTGGCCACTGGGGCTCTTGAATAGCTTGTAGGCAAGCCCGTTGTGATGTTCATGAAAAATGGCAGAACCAGAGCTCGCCAGTGACAGCGATTGACCCAAAGCGGCCCTTCGCAATTGGCCTGAACTGGCCTGAACTGGCCGGAAGCGGATGGGGTAGCCCGGCGCCACGCCTATGTAAAAGTTCCCCGACCCGACCCGACCCGACCCGACACAGACGGTCTGGTGCGATTAGAGCGAGTTCTGCCTATCGCACCTGCTCAGGCTCAGGCTAAGGCTAAGGCTATCCTTAGGAAACTTATAGTTAGGAATGGGAGGCTCATGGACATAGAAGCTCCGAAAAAAAGGTCGACGGCACCGCCCGACCTACCGAGGCTCATCCAAGACGTTCTGGCGGAGATGGGATATGACGCGGACGCCGCAGCAGTGGCCGAGCAAGTTCGCCGCCTGGACATCGGACTGCCGATTGAGGATGAATTCTCTGTCTTATGCGCTTGGCTCGGGAAATGCCAGATCCTTCACAAGCTAGACCAACATCAGGTGCCCATCGGGTCCAAGCAGAGGTTCCAAGTGCCCGACCTTTTGGCGAAGTTCTCCACTCAGACCAATAAATCCCCCGTACTAATAGAGGTGAAGTCAAAAAAGGACAAGCTACTGTCATTCAAGCCCGAATACATGGGACGCCTGCAGAACTATGCTGACCTGGTGGGCATGCCATTACTGGTGGCTTGGAAATTCCACAGCGTATGGATGCTGTTCGAGGCAAGGCACATGAAGAAGGCCAGCAAGAACTTCAATATCACGCTAGCGACAGCGATGCGGGAGAACCTATTAGGCATCTTGGCTGGCGACGTCGCCTACAAAATCGGTGCTGGTGCAGGAATACACATACGCTTCCGCAAGGACAGCTTGCTTGGCTCCAAAAAAATTAGCAATGGCCACACAGAGCAGTGGGCAATGACCATCGATGACGTGAGCTTCACTGATCGCAACGGAGTCAGTCGCACGGATCTCGGTAGCGCAGTCCAATCGTTGTTTGCCACATGGAGCCTGGAGGAGAAGGAGAAACACACTGACTCACATATCTACCTGCACTTCGTCGCGGGAACAGAGGGGATCCAGTTTGCACACTCAGCCTTGGTCTACCTGCTGAATTGGGAGTCGCCTCACGATAACAGGCCGCATTGGCGTGGGCTGCTGCGAAGGGAGCAGGTCACTGTGAACGTGGCGAGCTTCTCAGCTGCACTGGATGAGGCTTTTAGGCAGGAGGTGGTTTCCCACATTTTCTACTTGCAGCCTCATGCCATGCCTGATTTTTTGCTGCCACAAACGTAGTCTGCTCCGAGAAATATCGACCGGCTTTAATAATTTGGGAGATTCAACAAGTGCTTATTGAACAAGCCTTCTTTTCACTGCCAGAAGTCCTCCACGGAACTGGCTACCAATCACAAAGCTATGAATCTGGGCTTGTCTCTGCCCTGACCCTGTCACTTCTTCAGGTGCTCAACGGGCGCAATGTCCCGAACCCCATTGGTTGTTTGCAAAGCGAGCGGCTCTACCGTCTAGACGGCCTATATCAGCAGGGAGGAGCCCCAAGATATCTTCGAGCAGACCTGTTCGCCGACGTCAATCGTCTATATGTTGCCAACAAGCGCCTGAGTCAATACGGCTGGCGGCATCATCTATGGCTCGAATGCAAGTTCCTTCGTGGTCAAGCTGGTGACGACGGTAGCAGACATGCAGGGAACAAATCCCCGGCTACTGGCGCGATCTTGGCTGATTTGCTTCGTTTGTCGCTGCTCGTTCCCGAGTGGAAAAGCAAGACTTACAGCAGTCGATACTTTCTGCATGTTTATGACGCTGACCCCAGGTTCTACCTGACCTTTCGTGGGCGCCCTTGGTGTAAGTCTCTAGTAACTGTCGGAGAGCAGGAGATCCATGTCTCCAATCTGGAAACGGAGCCTGCAGCTGTCAAGAGGTTGATCGGCGATCTTCCAGGGCTTGACGTAAAGCTCAAGGTCACGAACTTTCACGCAGGCCCGTTGCACGTTCAGCACCGCCCAGTTTATTGGTGCTGGCTTACTCGTATAGACAAAGTCGAAGCAAATCTTAGGGATCACCATGCGACGATTGAGGTTGACAGACAGATTACTCAATCAACAAACGGTTTAGCCGAAATCGCAGCGTTTATAGCCTCACGACTGGCGATCTTGCCTGAGTCACCCGACACCCAGCCACCGCGACCTGATGAGCAGGAGGAAGCACAATCAGGGGAAGGTGCTTCTGCCGAGATAGAGGAATAGGCCAGGCAGCTGAATGCAATAAAACATCAAAAGAGACAAATCTATCTGTTCTACACCCAGTCCGCTTATGGCCGATGGCTGCGCTCTACGAGGTGCAGCTTTGAGTCTTTAGCGGCTTTCCTAACCGCGACTGCTAGGCCTCGTATGGCTTTCGAAGGCTGGCAAACCATTGTCCATGGAAAATCGGGAATCTGTTTCGGCCGAATGATCAAGATTGCCGTGCCCAGCGCCATTGTTTGGTGTCCCTCTCGCCGTTTGCCCACTTTCGGCTCACCGTGGTGATTCTTTAGCCGCGTGCGGTATACCCGCACATTTGTGATGACCGAGCAGAGGCCAAGGGCGACAGCCCTGCCTATCTACAGTTGCATATGGGGACGATGCAGACCGCAGACAGTCGCAGCTGTTGCCAGCAGAACCTACGGTGGTCGCGTTAATTGCCACCAGCAGTCGCAGCTATTTTGAAAATGCGAAGGCGTCCGTGGAGAAGTGTCGCAGTTATTTAGGCTACCGACAGCGGCGCTAACTGTATACAGCGTTGCTCCGGTGAGCTCGGCAGATACCATTGTTTCCGTAGGTGCAAGATAAGCGGCTATGTTGCCTATTCGAGAGAGGGCGCACAGGGAAAGGTAGTGTCCTTGCTCATCTTTAGTCCATCCTCCCAGGAGGCAGTATTACCACACACACCTGCACCGCCCCCTTACGGGGGCTACCATTCCCCCTAATCCTGACTGATTTAGTCCATCCTCCCCATTGCTTGAACCTAACGTCAAAATCCGCACCGCCCCCTGCGGGGGCTATCAACATCTGCGATGCCCCACCATGCGCGCATCCCTATCTACCTGGTTGTCGTCTGCATGTCTTGCGTGCGGCCTTCGGCCGAACAGGATTTATCTGCGCGCTTTTGTGCAAGCCGTGACCTCATCACAGATGGACGACCCGATCTGGTTGCTCTTCCCAGCGGGCTTGCCCGCGCTCACGCGCATTGCGCGCCCGAGCGCAACCCCGCAGGGGAGTGGCAGTGTGCGTTCGATTCTCGACCTGACCTGTCTGATTTTGCTTGGGCTGCTTCTACGGTGCCGTACTGAGTGATTTACGGTGTCGTTTAGAAGCTTTTCTACGGTGTCGCTTGAGCGCTTTTACGCATCCGTAGAAGCAAAAGCGGTGACGTAGAAGCGTGTGCGTGAAATCTGGTTGCCCTAATCCTCGGTTGGCTTCCAGATTTGACGTAGGCGTGGGGTGATATGGTGACGTCATTTACGACTGCGTCGAAGCATTACCCTAGAGATGGTGCTCGGTACCCAACTTTGTTTGTCACGCTTGCATCCTGCGACTGCGTCATATTCGACTTAGGGTACCGCACTATCGAAAACCACAATGTGCGGTCGCCCGTTTGCACCTTGTTCGGACATTTTTCGCCTAGGTTTCCCCAGTAGGTGTCCACAAAATCGGTGCCGTAGGAGTCCTCAGCTTCTTCTCTGCTCAAGATTTCATCCTTAAATGGATCTGCGTCTCCCACTTGTTCAACGATTCTGAATCGGGTTTCAAATAAGCGTTCATCGCTGACATCATGCCCTGGATCTGCTGAGATCGTTCCTGAGAATGTTGGCAGTGGCGACAGGTTGACCCGGTTGGCCATAGCTTCCAGGGCAATTTTCGTAGCCATTTTTTCCAAGGAATCCATCAGCCTCACGAACGCTTCCACCTCATCCCCGTTACCAGGGAGGAATAGGGATGCGTTATCCAAAACGTGGTCAAGCACCAAGTCACGCATCCTTGCTGCATCGAACGGTGCTTTGAGTGCTTTGTCGCCTTCCTTATTGTCATCGTTAGCCATTCTATCGATCCGGTTAGCCCACTTATGCAACGTACAGTATCATAGTACCATGTCGATTCTGTATGCTGGTCTCTTCGAAAACGTCAACTCACAGTTTGATTTTCTGCTTCTACGAAGCCGCTAAAACGCCTTTACGTTCCCGTATAGACGCTATTACGGCAACGTAGAAGCAGGCCAGCTGCAGACGTCACTACCGTGGATGAGACGGACCGTGATGTGTTTTTACTCGGGCGTCCAAGGGCCGCCTGCGGCGGTGAGGGGAGAGCAGGGTTCACACAAAGTCGAACTGGTGTTGGATGGTCGGCCGGATTTTCAGGTAGCCCCGAAGGGGCGGTGCGGCTTTTGAAGTACGGGGGTTCCTTGGGAGGATGGACTAAAAATGGTGGTTGATCGTGGATTTAATGGATGACTACTCGCTGCGCCCCTTGCGCGGCGGTCAAGTGGCTGTGGCTCGCGCCGCGTCCGGAACTCTGACTGCTCACCGCTCGTTGCTCACACCTGCAGGTGGCTTGAGCTGGACGGCCATGGCCGCCGGCACGAAGGGCAGTCTTGCGGCCGTGGCAGGTTTCTGTGGGTACCAGCAGCAAGCACTGCGCTACGTCGACCGGCCACGCTGCGCGGTCAGCGAGCGCCAGCTGGCTCAGCTGGTGGCACACCGTGCGTACCTGCTTGCTATGGACTTCAACACCGATATCGAGCTGACCACCTCGCGCGCCATCGAACAGGTGCTGGCCGCCTGCATGGGCGACAGCGTGACCTTTGCGCTGGAACAGCTGCCCATGCTGGGCCTGGATCTGGACGCCAGCCGCGACCGAGTGGCGCTGCAATTGGTGATCAACCTGGCTGAGGCGCATGGCTACTCGGACTTGCTTCGCCATCTGAATATCCGGCCGCATGCTCAAGCGGGCCTGTTGCTGGCTACCGAATGGCTCAACAGGTATGCAACACCCTCGATCCTGAATGAACTGAGCACGCTGGCATGTCATGACGACGTGGCGCGCGAACTCCTGACCGTCCGCAGCACTCGCCAATTCGCGCCTCTGCGCTTAGGAAACGTCCGATGAGCCAGCACTACGAAGTCGCTGTATCCAAATTCACTGTGTCTGGGCAATCCGTTGACCACCAGATGCTCATGGCTCCACGTGTAGTCGACTCCGATGAGATGGCGCGGCTCATCCGCACGTACGAACTGCGCTATATGCAACCCACCCTGCACTTGAACAAATCAATAGCGCTCGGCTCTTCGAATCTGTTCGAAGGCGTGAGTGACCCTTCCAATAGCCGCATGTATTTCGCGATGGTGGTGTGCCAGATCGATGGACAAATGCCTGACCTTGCGGACATCCCACCTATTGCGCACACGTTCGCGCTGGAGTTGCGTGAGCACTTCATGCGCCCCCGACCCCGGACTGCTGAGCCACCATCATCCAATGCCTAGATTTGAAGAGCGCCCACAGTTACCACCTGCAAGACACCGAGATCACCGATGAACACGTACTTGATTGAATTGAGCGTCAAGGGCCAGTGCGGAGCCGATTTCCGCCAGGTAATGACTCCCACCTACACAAGCCTCGAGCGCGCCCGCAAGCTGTTTGATGCATACGCCATCATCAAGGGTTCGCAGATGGCCTCTCATGGTATGGCCTGCTTTTACTCGACCGAAGGCTATTACCCCATGGCACGACTGCTGATCCTGGACACGTCGAATATTCCCGGTCAGCAAAGCGATATCGATAAACTGCTCGATTCCCTTGTCACGCCAGTGTCGTTCATTGCACCCGTAGTGCCGTGCGCTGCCTCTGGTGGACATTACATCGTCACCGCATAGGAACAACGTCATGCGCCAGCCCGTCATCCTTCAGATCCAAGGCCTCGGAATCCCTGTACTGCTCCAGAACGTGGACGGCAGTGCCGAGCTGCGCTGGTCTTCAGATCCGGACATTAAGGCTGACACACCTGCGTACTTGTTCCGCGACTCCGCCCAGATCAAGCAGTTCATGATCAACGCTATAGATCGCCGCTTCGTCAACGAAACCTCCATGACTCCTATTCGTGTTGAGGCGCCGGATGACGCGGTCACACTGTCTCGCGTCGATGCAGAGCGTCAGGGCATCAACTCCAGCAATTGGGAGTGCGTGCGCGCAGGGCTAATCATTACCGGCAATTCCATCAAGGGGCCGGTCAGCGATGCTATGGAGTGGTTTGGCGACCGTGAGGACTACGATCAGGGTCAGCACCTGTTAGAGGCTTTCCAGCACGCCAAGCGCCATGACATCAGCTCGCCGATCATCGTGCCGCACAACGAAATCGCTCACACGATCAACGCTGCCGAGTTCATGACCAAATTCCACCATTCGATCAAACCGCAGTTGCTCTGCGCGCACCAGATTTTCAGCCGTCTTTCCAGTGAGCTGCACGCCCTGGATATCGCGGCGATCAACCCCGAGCGCGCGGTGCGCATCCTGGCCCAATTGAAGGACGCCATTACCGATGTTCACGCTCAGGACAACCGCCTGCGCGAAAGCATTGGCGTTGAGCCCAAAGCCATGATGCCGGTCGATCCGACACCCAGCGGCCCTGCGCCAGTGCAGAACGAACCCGCTATAGCCCCCACCGTACTGGCGGTCGAGCCAGAGCCGGAACCCCATCTTTTTCGTAGCCCCAGATTGGGGTGACCTTACGGAGTGACAGGGCATGCCCAGTCTTCAACATCTGCTGTCCAACCACTTTGTAACGTCGGCTCACTGCCAGAACCATGCCGACGAAATCGTTTTCGAACACCCGCTCACTCACACCCGCCTTGCAATGGTCGCAGACCCGGCCACGGTGCAGAGCCTGGCCACTTTCGGTTGGACGGTGGCCACCGCCGCCAGCGCTCCTGCCTTCAGCGTACTCACAGCGCTACAGCGACAGTTCCCGAACCTAACCAGTGTTCACCCTGATGCGTTGGCCAGCGTGCTCGATGCCGCGACTACCCAACAGCTACTCGCGGCGCAGCCGCTTGAGCACCGTGGGCGGCTTGCCCGCTGGCTCATCAGCCGTAGTCAGTCCACCAGCGACGCAGACCTTGCCCTGTGGACGCGGCAGGCCTGCCTCGACCTTGATCTGGTAGCTGAGCATCCCCTCGCCACGTTAGTGCAGCAGCCGATCTATCTGGAGGCGTTAGGCGGCGTGGCACGCATCACAGGCAATGAGCTGGAAGGTTATGTGTAGCTGCAGGTAGACGCTGGTACTGGTCGTGCGATGGTCAGCGCTGCCGCCACGATTGGTGACTTCTGGGTACCGAATGCTGAGTGGACGCCCGCCCAATGGCACGCCTATGAGCAACTTCTTTTGAGCGTTCCAGCACAAGCCCCTGCTTTTGATGCACACGTAACGCAAGAGCAGGCGGCAGGTGCTACGCACCTGCAGCACATCTGGGCAGGCCAAATGGGCGCCAAAGCGTACCTGGGCGATGCCATCACTGAACTACGCCGCGATTTTCGTCATGCTCCAACATCCAGCTGGCTGGATCAAGCATGCGCTGAAACGGGCTTGTCGCTGAAAAGTACTCAGGATCGCGACACGTTGGTCGACCTGTACCTGATCGAATGTCTCAGCGACGCGCAGATCGAGGAGCTGATTGTTCCGGCCATGCGCAACGCCGACAGTGAACTAGCCGAAATGAGCGTAACTGCGCTGGTGGCGACGTGGCGCAACGCCTACAACCCGATTTTGACCCATGCGCACAGCGCACATCCCCTGCCCATTGCGAAGATCCGCGCTACTCAATCCGCGGGTGAAGAGAAGTCCACCGCCGAAAGCATGCGCGCTGCTCTTGGTGCCTATTATGGTGCCAGCGCTATTGAAACACTGGAGCGAAGCGGTAAGCTCAATCTGCTTTCCTACCTGACAGAACTTCCCGGCGAGTTACTGGACGAAGTCCGCCTGAACAACAGCGAACTTGCCTCGGGCATCACAGTGGACGGCGTCGTCTACCTGATCGGCGAGAATGCTGCGCCAAGTCGCGTGTGTGGCATCTTTTTGCACGAGGTTGGCGAGCACGCGGCGTTGCACCAGATGCTAGGCCGTGACTACGGCCGCGTGGTCAAGCGCTTCAATCAATTACTCGCGGAGGGTGACACCTACGCCCTGCAGGCGGCCATGAAGGTGCCCGCCAACACACATCCAGCGAACCTTTCCTCGGAGCACTTGGCCTACCTGATCCAGCTGACTGCTGAGGACATGGAGGCGAAGATGGGTGGCGCGGGTGGCCACGAGCTTGGCCAGCGGTGTATCACCGATCTTCGCACCTGGTTGTTCCGCACACCGCTGATGCGCGAGCTGGAACAGCAAGGAGAAATGACCAATTTCCGGCTTGAGCCGCAAGACATCGCGACACTGGCGCGCGAAGCTGTCGATTTCTACGTAGCGGGCGGCACCGTCCCTACACTCGATCACAACAGTTGGGCGGGCAAGCTCAACCAGGACACCGTGTCGGTACTGTACGCAGCAGCGCCGGTTGACCGGGTTGCTGTACTTTCTGGGATGAGTGGTGAAGTGCTGCTGGCGTATCTATACGCGCTGGCCAGCGCCGATGCGCCAGACGCTCGTGATACGTTGGAGCACTTCCTTAGCGAGATTGCCATCGCAGGCGTCAGCGGCGACCCCAAGCTGCGCGCGCTCAGCGGCGAGCTGAACGCGCTGGCTCTACGCATGAGCAACGTAGGCCGTGCTACGGAGCAGCTAGGTAGCGAAGGGATCTTCGCTTCCATGAGTGGCACTGATGACCCAGCCAATTCAGTACTGTCGATCATTCGCCGAACCGCCGCTCACATGTGGATTGCAGAGCACTACACGCACGGGCTGGGCCTGACGCTGACTGAATCGTTCGACTCGATAGCAGCAGCTACGCAGAGCATCGGTCATCACCACTTTCCGGTGCGCCGGTCCGAGATCGACAGCGTCGTTGCCCGCTGGGGCCAAGCTATTGCCGCAGAGCATAGCCATTTGGATTCCGAGGCTTTCCAGCGCTGGTACAACGGCAGCCAGGCGCGTCACGCTGATGGCTCGCCGATGGTCATGTATCACGGCACCGACGCCGACTTCAGTGTGGCACGGGGCATGTTTTGGGCTAGCGCGCCGACGCCCAGTGCACTGCGCGATCAGCTAGACGCTGGTGAAGGTATGAGCGTCCCAGCCGCCATTGTTGAGCCTGCAAACGCGAGCGATCGCCAACGTGCCGGAGCACGATTTGAAGCGGGGGCCGCATTTGAGCCAACAGCGACGGCGGCCTTCAAGAATTGGTTTGAAGGTTCGACAATTGTCGATGGCACTGGCGCCCCCTTAATGGTTTACCACGGCACCGAAGCGGACTTCAGCCAATTCAACGGTGGGCCCGCGTACTTCACACCGCGTCAAGACTACTCCTACATCCAGAACAGCCGCGTCGTCATGCCGGTGTACCTGAGTATCCGCAATCCCTACCGTCCCACCGCACAGAGTGAAATCGAGCAGATCCGCAGTAACCCTGACCGGGTGGCCGAGCTCCAGGCTCTGGGCTATGACGGCATGCTGTGGGCAAAAGATGGGAACCTGATGCGTGGCGCCTCAGGCTGGGGAGACGATTTACCCCAGATCGTGGCCTTCTCGCCAGGCCAAGTGAAATCAGCCATCGGTAACGTCGGCACCTTCGATCCAGCATCCCCTGATATACGTTTCGAACACCTCAAAGCTGTTGGGCAGACCAAAACGCGAGAATTCAAGGAGTGGTACGGTGATAGCCAGCTTCTAGATGGCGCTGGCCAGCCCTTGGTTTTTTATCATGGCACCGATCAGGCCATCACTGAGTTCGACTCGTCCAAGGTGCAGAGCCGGTTTCCGTTCTCGTTCGGATTCCACTTCACCAGCCGTACCAGCGAAGCGAGCATCTACGCCGACAGCATCACTAACTCGATGGAAGGGTTCAACCCGGCTTCACAGTTTTCCAAGCCGCCTCTTGAAGGGGGCAACGTTATGCCGGTGTATCTGCGAGCAGAGCGGCCGCTGGTCATCAACACGGACATGTTGGCGGCTTCTATGGAAGCTGATACCAATCGCGCCCAGATCATGGCCAAGCTAGCCGACGCTCGTCGCGCTGGTCAGCCCTATGATTCAGTCATCATTAAGCGCGAACGTGGCGACGAATACGATGGCACCAATGTCATTGTCTTTGAACCTGGTCAGATCAAGTCCGCCATAGGTAACGTCGGCACCTTCGAGCGCCAGTCAGCAGATATTCGCTTCGATAAGCCTTCATCGCCGTCAGCATTCAGTAGCTGGTTCGCTGAGTCCAAAGTTGTCGGTGCCGATGGCAAGCCGCTGGTGGTGTATCACGGTACAGGCGCTGATATCAGGTCATTCCGTATTGGCGCTTACTTCACGGCCAAACCTGGTCAGGCAGACGACTATGCGGCAGTGGGGGCCGATGTAGCATCCGAAGGTGCGGCCAACGTAATGCCCGTCTACCTCAGCATCCAAAACCCCGCTGTTGTCGAAACTGATTACATCGAGTGGGCAGGGTATGAAGCCACCGAGCGCGAATCTCTAATCTCGCAAGGGTATGACGGGATGATGAATGCGCAGATGACTGAAATCGTCCCGTTCTATCGTGGCCAAGTCAAAAGTGCAATCGGTAACGTCGGCACCTTCGACCGAGCTAGTGGGGACATCCGCTTCGATGAACCAGTGCGGGTACCGGCGACCAACACCCCCGAGTTCGTTGAGAGTACTGAAGACGCCCACTTAGCCGCGCCTCCACTTGCTGGCCTACCTCATGTCTCCAAGGGATCTACACTTGCCGACGGCTACGCTGGAGCGCTCAACACGATATACGGCGCTGCAGTGCAGGATCGGGGCCGCCCAAGTGTGATGCCAGTCTACCTATCAGCGAAGACTCCATTTGATGCTGATCTGCTGGTGGGCAACGCGGTTCGTTTGTCGGATCTGCGCGATGCCCTGGTGAAACAAGCTGAGCAAGCCGGTCGTCATGTTGACCTGGTGAAGATCGGAGCCTTGTTTCGCACTGCTTTTCTCGCAGCCCGCAATGAGGAAAGCGGGCCGTACTATGCCAGGCATGATCTCTGGAGCAATACCGACTCGATGTTTGGTGCAGCCGGTCGCGCAGCGTTACGCCAGATGTTTGCCGAATGTGGCTTCGATAGCATCAAGCTCACAGAAAGCGAGCATCTGACCTATGGGGTATTCGAGCCCTCGCAGGTGAAGTCTGCTATCGGAAACACTGGTCTCTACAGCGCCAGCCCCGACATGCGTTTCACCTTCGCCGGTAGCCGCGCCATAACAGCGCCACGCGCTTTGTTGGCCAAGGCAAAATATTTGGATGAGCAGTCTGTCGCGCCTGAGCTGATCTGGAAAGAAACAGGCTGGACGCGCGGGCTCGACACTCAATGGAGGTTTGAACTCGACGATAGTAAGGCGCGCATCCGTGGTTTCGACTACACCACGTACGAACCCGAGATGACCACGACGCGGCCCGAACGGTATCTGGACTGGTCTGATGAGGCCGAGAATGCTCCAGACGGCGTGCCGCTGCCGATGGTCCTTGATCATCCCGCGCTTTTTGCGGCTTACCCACAGATGGCGAACGTCAGGGTCAAGACGTTCCCTTCAGCTCCAGATGACGGGACTGTCGCGTACTTCGCGTTTTGGCCTGGGAACTTTGGACTTTCGAAGATCTTTGTTCGCGATCAATACAGCATTGACCCGGATCTATTCCGCTCCGCTCTGATCCACGAGACTCAGCACGGCGTGCAGCATTTGGAAGGTTTCGCACCTGGTGCGACACCGGATGCATTCAAAGACAGCGGTACTGTGGCTCCTGAGTTGTTGGCCAAGATGCGAACTTATGTGGACATCGCAGAAAATGCCACAGAGTTAGCGTGCCCACCTCAGCATTTTGCTGAGGTATCAGGGCAGAGCGCCGATATCGTCGAGAGGATCACTTCTTGGGTACATCAGGGCAACTGGGAAGCCAATATCGCAAGCTTCCGTCGGGACCTGATGTCACCGTATCAGCTGTATCTGCATGAGGCTGGTGAGGTAGAGGCTCGAAATACCCAGCAACGCTTGTTCCTCAACGGTGAACAGCGCGCTGAGTTGTTCCCGGGCGATACGCTGGACGTGGACGGAGCGCTAGTTCGTGTCACCACTCGTCTCTTTGCGCCCTCTGCAACCATGATGGCGCCAATGGAGCGCAGGGTAAACAAAGCCGATAGCTCGCTGGAATGGGCGCTGAAAACCCATGCGTGGCGTGCGGGCCGTTGCGACGATGCTGAACTGATCCAGGCAGGCGAATCCGTCAACCTGTACAAGATGGGCAGCACTGCCGGACCTGACCGTGAAATGGCCGAAATATTTGCGGTAGATCTGCAAGGCAATGTAGTTGGGGCTTTCCTGTACGGGCCAGGCGCCGAACAAAAGATTCAGGTCGCTGCAATGGTGGCGCCTTTGCATCGCCGCCAGGGCATCGCAGGGGCAGCCTGTGACATGATCACACGCCTCACTGGCCGTGATACTCAACCAGCAGACGGTTTAGCTACAGGCCCATCCCAGTCCTTCTGGGCCAGTCGAGAAGGGCGCGTACCAACTTCCTCCCAAAGCGATAGCGCAGCGCTGACTAAATGGTTTGGGAATTCCCACACGGTCGACGCCAACGGCAAACCGCAAGTGTTCTTCCATGGCACCCACACTGCGTTCAAGATGTTCGATGCATCGCGTCATCGGTCCATTCTCAACAATCGTTATCAAGGAGATGCGTTCCATTTCACAAAATCTCCAGCGGTTGCGAGCCAGTACGCTTCCGCGGCGCGGAATCAGCTGTTTCGCCAGCAGGATCTGTTCGCTGCAGCTGATCAAGCATTACCGTTTCCCATCGCACAACTGCTAAAGGGGGCAGTGCTTGAGGGTGACGCGATTTGGGACAAATTCAGCGGCGAGCAGATCAGGGATTTATGCGACTTCGCGCGCGCCAGCGGTATCGACCTGAACGACATAGTGGACATTGCCGATTATGTTGAAGGCAGCGCCAGCGCAAGACCCAGCACTGAAATCAATCTTTTTGCGACACACCATGACCGCGACATGCCCGAGCACGTAAAGGTTGACGCCATCGCGTTGGGCTTGGGCGATGCCATACCAGCGCCTGTGGTAATGCCGGTGTTCCTGAAATGCGAAAACACCCTCTACACCGATGACCGTGACCAAGCTCGTCGTGCAGAGCAGAACGGATACGACAGCGTCTGCTACACAGGCCACGACATCGTAAGCGGTGAACCTGAGTGGATGGTTTTCAGTTCGGACCAAATACGTTCCGCTCTTGAATTCGATAAGGCAGCAATCGTTCATCGAGACAGCATCGAACAGAGTCAGGCGTATCAATTGACTACACCAATAGCTCCTCCAGCCGACCGGTCGTTTGACCGTTGGATAGCCGATACACATTGCATCACTCTGTATGGTGAGCCGCGCCTTGTGTTCTTCCATAAACCACCGACTGAGCAAGGTCACACTTTCAGCGATGTGGACTGCGCACTGCTGGACGACCGCGGCAAGATCATCCCTGCATATCTAGCCATTCGTGCACCATTCGTAGTCACCGATCAACACACCATATCGGTTCCAGATCTCACTCAAAAGCTGGGGGACCGAAAGGCTGCTCTGATCATCGGAGAGTATCTGCGCGACGGAGCATTACACTTGGAGGACTTATTCGCCCATCCGCGCTGTGCGAAGTGGATTGAGCAAGCAGGCTATGACGGTGCGATTTACCGTAACCTTGATGGTCAGAACCGATATCTAACCTTTCAGCCGAATCAAGCACTCGTCGGCTCAGGCGTTAGCCCGGACCTGTGTGGGCCTGTCATATGGGGTCCGGTGCCACAACTGCCGAAGCTTGAGTTTTTGGGAGAGCGCGTTCGCTCGCGACAGTTTTCTCTCGCCAACCAAAGCAGGCCATCCGGCCATATCGTGCCTATCGCGGCAGCTGATCAGTACCTGGCATCATCGGGCAGGTTATACGTAAACATGCTGGGTCATGAGCGATTGACCTCAGTCCGGATCGCGAGCTTGGTGGAAGATCTTTCCAACAACAAACACATGCGTCAATTTCTATTCTCGAATCGAAAAGCCTTGGCGGGGAAGGGTCGAATTGAGGACGTCTTCGCTGAGCACATTCGCAATTTGCGGTTGAGCATCACGGAGGCCCGCGAAGATGCATCCCGAGATGCTGAACGCTCAAGTCATCATCGGGTTACGGAAGACCGGCTGCGAAATGCTTTAGGTTGGGCAGTAGAGGTTGCAGCAGAGGGCAAATCCTTCAAAGGCATACTTGGACAGGACCTGCTGATATGGAATTCGCCCCTCGCCGAGCAAGGAGAGCTCGTGCGCAATGCGCTTGCCAGCCTGGGAATTGATGGCTTGTACGAAGTCAGAAGCGACGGCAGGCCTGTCATGATGACTTCAAACAAGTACACAGCTGGGGACTGCGCCAATGAGTATCCTAACGCGACAGTCGTCCAGAGAGAGGGCACTACTCTGACGGGTCGAGCAATTTACGAGGAGCTGGCTTCCGACCTGGGCAACAGCCGCCTTGCATCAGAGCTGCTTGCAGGAATTGGCATCATTGGGGCTCGACAGTCCGACAATGAAGTTCTGCTGTTCTACCCAGAGGTGAATCACAAGCCAATGCCTCCGTTTACACGAAATCCCTTCAATAGACTCGCTATGGCGAATGCTGAGGGATTCAAGGTACAAGATTTGGGCGGTGTACAGATCGGCGGAGGCCTGCACCACTCTTTACAAGCTCTCGCCTGCAATCGTGATCGAGCACTGGAGGTTACCAATGCCGCAATCAATTTGCTGACTGCGCGTGTCGTAGCTCATCAGCAAGCTTGCCAAGCTGAGCCGGACAGCAACCTCAAGACACGCCTGGCAGCGGCAAGGGAAAAACTGCAGACGTTGAGCGATAACATCCCCAGTAGCAGCTTCCTGCACTGGCGTGAACCGCTTGCAAGTCGGGTGATCGAGATGATCTCCCCTATCATCCGCATCGATCCGAAACACCAGCTGCCAGGATCTGCGGTGTTTGAATTATTGGCGCGGCGCCAGGGCGGCATTGACCGGGCTCAGGATATGCTCAGCAGTGTGGGAATCTACGGTGCCCATGACGAGCTTGCTACCTTGTGCTGGCATCCAGCTGCTGAGAAGATTCTGGATGTTGTCGCCAGTGACGCGCCTCCTAGGGATCTGGGTGCTAGAACAGCCACTCCAAGGAATGAGCGCGACTCGGAAATCATCAGTATCAGGGCCTAAAGTCTAAGTTAGAGCCTAATATTCAGCCTAACAAACCCTAATATTGGCACTGGGGCCAGCATCATGCTGACCCCATAACATGGTCTTGGAAACCCTCTGATCAGAGGTTGCTTGCAAGGGCAGGGCAGCCAACCGGAACCCAGACTTGGTGTTGTCATCACTGAGCCTGCTAAAAACGCGATTCAGTCCAAGGAAGTTTGAATGAATTACAATCCTTTTGCCGAAAATTACCACGGCGCCAAAGCTCAGCTGATTCAACTCAAGGCAGAACGTCTGAAAGCCTTGGCTCAAGAAATGAAGCACAGAGAATTTGATTCAGAAGCAGCCCACAGAAGACTATTGATACTTGAACGTCAATCCATCCAGTACGCTAAGGATGAGGTCGATACAGCAAAGCTGATTGACACAATTGAAGCAAATGTGACGAAGCTGAAGGCAGAGCTGAAGCCTTGGTATAATCTCACGTCGGTCTTCAATGGTGAGCGAAACAAAACTAGCAATTTGATTTCAATGCTGCAGAAACAAATAGAAGCGCACCGGTTGAGACTTAGGCAGTCTGCGTCTGAAGTGAAGAATGGAGCAGAGGAAAAGAGAAAGATTCAAGCGCTAAGGGCTTGGAATCTCGGCTTTGATAGCCTACTGAACGAATCACGAATCAATGCACTTGAGCTACAGATTCAGACCATTGAAGAGTCATTTGGGGCTCTCAAAAAAAGGTTCGATACCGTAGAAAGTCAAGTAAGAGAACTGTTATCGAGGCATTCGGAGCTTGTCTCGGAAAGGTCGTCCCTGGAACGAGATATTGTTAAAGCTAGGCAACTGGAGGAGGCTTTGGGTAACGCTAGCTCCGGCCGTGAAAGAGCGCAGATTCATGAAGAATGTCGAGACACGTTTGGTGAGGATAGGCCCGCCAGCGTAGCTAAAAAACTCACAGCCCGACTGAAACACTCACGGTATGAGCTTGAAAAGCTAGAGGCCAGGATTTTGAAAGATGCTGCAATAGCAGCAAGAGACATTCAGCAGGTCATCATAGACGGTAACAACCTGTGTTATGACAATTCTGGATTCATCGGCTTATCTGCTTTACTGGAAGTCGTGGATGACCTGGCTGCCACTTACTCGATAATTGTTGTTTTCGACTCAGATATTAGAAGCCTGCTAGATGCAAACGATGCATCTATCCGATCCGAGTTTCCAGAGTATGTGGAAGTGCATATAGTGGCCGGTAGAGAAAAGGCCGACCTGACCGTGTTATCACTGGCCAAAGAAGATGTTGTATTCGTGATAAGCAACGATAACTTCAAAGACTATCCTGATCAGAAAGCCGTTCAATCAAAGCGCCTTATAAAACACGAAATCACTAAAGAAAGAGTGTTTGTGCATGAACTGGAAGTAGATAGATCATATTTCGCGAAAACGCGGGGAAAAACCGCACGTTAATCATTAAGCTACAATAACTATCTACTTCTATAGAATTGACCCCCTGGCCACAGCACCACTCCCTTGGCCCCCGCATGTCGCGGGGGAGTTACTGAGCCTCTACGGGGCATCCATCAGGTTGGGTATGCAATCAGTGCACAGTCTCATTTGATTTAGTATCTTCACCATCAGGGCTATCTAGCAAATCTTTCTGTTTCTCGTCACCTGCCGGTGCCTTCAACTCATCAGCAGTAAGGTTCGCAGTGAGCAATTTCCACTGATGAAACTCGTCTGCGGTGAGCTTCAACAGGAAGCCATCACCATCTGGCTTGGCTGAATCCAACCTCCCCCCGAGAGTACGAAAAGCGTTAGTCATCTCGGCCACCACCTTCTTCGGCAGCGCAGGTGTCTTACCGGCAACACGCTGAATGTGTTTCTTGGTGATCTTGATCTGCGGCTTTTCAGCTTCAGGCGCGGCTTCGCTTACCTCATTCGAGGCAGCAATAGCAGATCCCGCCTTCGCAGCCTCATCTCCAGAAGCCGCCGCCACGGGCTGCACCTGAGGGGTTTCGGCTGTTTCGACCAAGTCAGCGCCGACGAAGCCAGCCGCCACGAGAGCAGTTGCCTCTTGCTTCTGCTCTGCTTCAGCTTCAGCCACGGCCTGCTGCACAAGCGCTACAGACTCCGTGCCATATTGCTTGTACAGCTCAAGCGCGAGGGTGACCTTGATGGTGCCGTCATTCACCAGCTTCTTCAGGTGCATCGGGAAGCTCAGGGTAGAACGGTACTGACGGACGTGTTCAGCGCTCCGATTGCCGAGGTAATCAGCGATCTTCTGATCAGACCAGCCCCAGGCGTTGTAGCGACCGTAGATGTCCGCCTTGCCGAGCGGGGTGAGGCTCAGGCCTTGGCTGGAGCTATCCACAAGCTTCAGCTGCGCTGACTCGTCTCCCTTGAATTCCTTGACGTCGACCCGCTCAACCTTGCAGCGACCTTCGGCAGTGGCTTTTGCGATTGCGCGGAGACGGCAGTGGCCGTCGCGAACGAACGCATCACCGTTGCGAACGACAACTACGATAGGAGGGAAATACTCGCCGCGCGCATAAGCATCGGCCATTTTGCTGATATGGGCCATTTCTCGCGGGGAGCTGTAATCCCGAGGATTGAAGCCAGGCTCCTCCTGAATCTGACGCCAGTCCATAGTCCAGCCATCGCCGCGGTTTACCGTACCTGCCTCGCCATATTCCTTGAGACTCGCCAAGGTATTGATCTGACTCACAGGTTTCTCCTTTTTGGGTGTAGGGACAGCCGCGGTGCCTGGTTTTGCAGCGGATTTCTTTTGTGCAGCGGCCTTCGCTTTAGGGGCGGGCTTCGACTGAGCAACTGATTTGGATTCGGTGGTGGATGCCTTGCTAGCCATGACAATTCCCTCTTGGTTAACTGCTTTGATGGAAAGATCATAGCGCAGTTCCCCGGGGAGTGCAAATACTTCGTGTTGTACTAGGTAATTATTCTGGGGCGAAAAAAAAGGGGCGATCTCCTGTGATCTATCCCCTTTTAACCGCAATCTACCGTAAAGGAACCGGCGTTATCTACTTCTAGTTTTGAAGATCGCCCGCATGGCTTCATCATCTGTCATGTCATAAATCATCGTCGTCTGCACATTTCTGTGCCCCATGGCTTTTTTTGCAAAGCTTAAGCCATGGTCCTGGATCATATCGGTAGCGAGTGTCCGCCGCGCATCATGCGGACGAATCACGGGTATTCCGGCTCGAAGGCACCTGTCTTCAAGTGCTACAAATAGACCTCCTGGGGACATGCCTGATAGTGGCCGCCCCGACTTTGACAGGCGCCTGAGCACCGGGCCAGTGCCAATCTCGTGCAGCCTAAGTGATTCACGCCACTCCGCCAGGTATTCGATAGCCCAGTCTGGAAGATACCTGGTCTGAGTCTTACCACCTTTGACGACGACGAGCATTTGTCCTTCGGTCAGATCAAGATCTTCGATCACTACCTTCACTGCCTCGGATCTACGCAGACCAGCGCCAAACAGCAATGCAATGAATGCCTTGTCCCTGAGACCAATTTGCATTCGCTCATCCTCATCGCAAGATCTGACCATCTCATCTTGCTGGCGCTGGCGCACATACCGCCCCCGCTTCGCCTCGGTTCCCCCTTCGCCCGTGACGTTGACAAATTGAATCAGGCTGAACTCCTCGTGAGGTACCAGCTTATGGATGAAGCAAGATTTCAGCAACCCCTTGACTGCGTACGTTCGCAGCCTCACTGTCGACTTGGACAAACCCTCTTGCGTCCAACCATTGACGAGCTTGCTAAGCCCCGCGGATGTGACCTTGTGCCAAGGTATTTGGTGAATTTCATACCCAACCGCTCCCATGTCGTCAGCTGCTTCCCTCAAGCACTTGAGCACCGTTTCTCGGCTGCTAGGCATCAAAGGGCGCAGGAATGACGAAAGGGCGCCAGCCACAATGGCCTGGGCGGACTGGTGTCCAAAATCATCCCGGCTGAACAGCTCGACTGATTGCACTTCAGCCTGAGCTATCGATTCTCGCGGTAAGTAAGTTTGAATACTCATTAGCAATATACCGATCTTTGAAGCACCACCTAGGCGCTATTTCCATAGAATATAGACTAGCGAATCTAACAGGTCATGCAAAGTAATTTGTTAATTTTATTACTCATTTGCTATGTGGGTTGGTGGGGGAGGGTAGCTAGGGGAGGGCGGTACTGTAACCTGACAAAATAAAAACGGCGTAAATAATCCTGCACACACCGCTGGAAGCCCCGATTTGCAAGGCTATGACGCGATAGCTACATAAATCTGATAGCCGCGCGGACTTATAGAGTCACTAATTTTTATTAGGTCTGTTTATACCCTTACTTAGCGCGGAGCGCTGACCTAACTCACTAGCAATTAAAGATATCATGATACGAGCTCGGCATTCTGCGTTCAGCCTAAGGACTAATCTCGATTAAACAGTACCACTTTATACTCTTAATCAATATCTTTGTGCGTCACAAGTTGAGCACCATCAACAGTGCATTAAAAGTTTCAGTTTATGCATAGCGACTCATTTCTTTATGCGTACTCATGAATTTCGCTACAAGCCTAATGCCTTGGACCTGCACACGGTATCAATGTCCAGCGACAGCATTCAGCCATTCTGCAAGGATTTAGGAAGGCTATTGCGATGAAATCCAGCGCGCTCGTACGTGAAATCTGCAGGGCAACACCCCTCGGTCACGTACAGATTTCGCGTAGGAGCGCGCAGTGAAAAACCCAGCTCGTTTGCCACTCACAATTGGATAACTCTACTAAATATCTATTTATGATAGCTATTTTCTATTGGCAAGCTAGCGCCGCTGGGTGGCTCCTCACATTACGTTCGGAAACAGCTATTTCCGAACGTAATGATAGTCGAGGTGATTCGCACCGATAGCGTGCCACCTGCAAGGCAATTAGGTGGCACTTTTCTGCTCTATTGTCGATGACCGCGAATTGGACTGGCGCTTGGGATCTCACCTTGCAGCCGAGTGCATACCGCCGACAGCGCACGAACCTCAGGAGCGTTCATCCCAGCATTCGCATAGAACCGCGGCGACTGATCAAGGACGTCCTGGATGTCTTTGATCAAGCCTATCGCTTGATCGCGATCAACGCCAAATCTCTCGCATGAACTGAGCAGATTGGGGATTGATGCGGCACGACCATCTCTCCCAATCACCAACGCTTGAAGGCTTACCTCGCCGGGGTGCGGAAGCACGTCAAACACTGGTGACAGTTTGTAGGTGGTTTGGCTCACCTTCAGAAATCCGTGATTACGCAAGTGATCATCGGTATTTCCCGAAAGCACATTTAGAGCCATGCGCCCAAAAAGCTGCCTGGCATCGCCCCGTGCATCTTCACCCGTGCGACGGATGACGTCGGTAATCCGCAGGTAGCTGAATGGGCCATCAGGGTCGCCGACCTTCACGCGACTTTCATTTATCAACGATAGTGCGCTGAGATAATGCTTGCGCGCTCCATCTATTCGGTCAAAGCGCTTGACCAAAAGTACTGCCTTCCCTGCGATTTCGACAAGCTCATGATCTACCGTATCAATCCCCGCCGCTCGGGCCATCTGTAAAGTAGCGAACTCAGCGCGGGGCTGGTTGAACACGTCATCGCGACGGCTCAGTTTTGCTATCCATTCGACACCATCCCGAACGACTGTAACCTTCGGGCGCGCGCCACCCATCGATGAACCATACCCAATTAACTTGGCCAGCTCTGGGGGGAGCTCGTTTTTGCCCATGTCGACCTGGTCAGCTGCTTCCAGCAATAACGTAAGCTGATCGTAAGAAGGCGGAGGATTGAGGATGGGTGGCTTACTCCGCGCAGCGCTGAACATCAAGCAACCGGCGCCTGCACCGCGCGATGCGAGCAGCCATTCGATTTCGTTTTGTGGTTGCTGGGACCTTGTTGCCAGAAGTACCCGCTTCCCCCAGTTGTCAGGTGTCGCATCCTGGAAGGCGCACCACATCCGCGTGGCTGTTTGGATTTTGTCCGACAGCTTGAGATTGAGCGGGTCGACAGCAAATGCGTCTGGCCGCGCAAGCCAGGAGTTGGCATATTGAAAGGCAAAGCCCCTACCCTGCAACTGCAATTGGCCTACCGGTACGGGATCGCCATTATGAGCCGAATATACATATGCATTACCAATCGGGGTCCATGTTGTGGCCGACATCCTTACTTCCCTCATCTTTGATACGCTGTGTGGTTCGAGCCCGCTCTAGAGATATGCCATACTCATCCGTAGAAGGATCAGCAACTTGGGCTATTGTGCCCTCTAGATCCAGTGCTGTAAGAATACTGAGCAGGGCGCCCAGTGACACGCCTGGCTCACCCTTCTTTAAACGCTGGTAAGTTTGCTGGCTTACTCCAGCCCGTTCGCATATTTGGCTAATCTTCAGCCGTCTCCGTTTGCGCGCGACGTCGATATTAGCCCCCAGATCCGAAAGCAGGAAGCTCCCATGCGGCGATGCTGGCCTTGAACCCTGCGCGTCCATATATCATCCTCAAAACCCTATAGGCGATGATATCCGGTATTTTTCCGATAGGAAAGGCTGGATGTTCATCTGATCTCTCTTGCAGTGCCGCCAAGTGGAGAATAGCCAATCCAAGCGCGCGAGTGGTGGGGGTGGCACCCACTGTGATTGTGATAATCACACCTGGTGAAGCCTTTCTTTGGCTCTATAGGATGGTACTATACCTTGTCGGTTTGTGTGGCGCCGTAGGGCGCCGCCACGTTATCCCCAGATCCTGTGGATAAGCATGTGGCTAATAGTCCGCCGAGCCGAGCTGGTGGCCCCGTAGGCCAATTGATCATATTTTGTACAGTCGAGGGTTGGCGATGGTCGCTGAAGCGGACAAAGACAAAGCTAGCGAACGGAAGACGCTTAATACCGCGATGATGGTTGGCCGCATCTATTTCGAGCAGCACCTCAAAGACGCCCAAGCGCAGGCTTACATCAAGGGTCGAGGCATTAGTTCAGCTGCTGCGGTGAAGTTCAAGCTAGGGTATGCGCCCGAAGGTGGCCGCAACCTGGTTGACCACATCAGCTACCAAAACATTCGCGTTGCTGCCAGGGAAGCAGGCTTGCTGACGTTCGCGAAAGACAAACAACAGAATCCCACGAAGCGCTTTCTAGACGTTTTCAGGGGCAGGCTGATGTTTCCCATCAGAGACGAGACCGGAGCATTGCTGGGGTTCGCTGGACGCCTTCTGGAGCCGAAGGAGGGCGCTCCAAAGTACGTCAACACCACCGAGACAGCCCTCTTTACCAAAGGCAACCTGCTGTATGGCCTGTTCGAGAACGGTGACACGATCCGTAAAGCGCGTGAAGCCATCCTTGTTGAGGGCTATACGGATGTTATCGCACTCGCCGATAACAACATTGGCCTCGCCGTGGCGCCCATGGGTACCGCCCTCACGGAAAATCAGTTCAAGCTGATCCTCAATTCCGGCGTACGCGTGCTCACCATTTGTACCGATGGTGACCAAGCGGGTATCGATGCCGCAGAGCGTCAGATTGGCGTGGTGATGAAACAGTACCATCCAGGGCTGGCTATCAGAGTCATGGCTTTGCCTGACGACCATGATCCAGACTCATTCTTGAAGGCGTCCGGCCGCGACGCGTTCCTCGCCGAGAAGGACAGGGCAACTCCACTCGAAGCTTACGTTCACGAGCGTTGTTCTGCAGGCCACCGTAATCCACCTAGTATCGATGACCAAGCCGAGTACCTGACACGACTCAAGCGCTACGCTGAGCTGGCCAGCGGCGCCCTTTACACTGAGCTGCACCGCCGCGCCATTGAGTACACGGGCTTGCCCTCTTCCCAGCTGAAAGAGCTGCTTCCAAATGCTGCGCAGTCCAACTCTGTGATTGAGTGGGACTCTAACACCACACTTGCTGCGCGATGGTTGGTACACGATCTGCCGCTGCAACCCGCTATCGCGGCGAAGCTGTCAAATATCACTCTCAGAGCTTTGGGCCTGGGCGAGCTCGCAGATATGGCCAAGGTGATCTTGGCTGGCGAAAAACCCACTGGGGATCTGCACCAATACGCCAAGGCTCACGGACCACTGACGCAAGCCGAGGTCAAAGAGCTACGCGCTAACTGGCAGAGCTGGATGAAGCGTGCCTCGATCAGCGAGGGCCTGAGCGGACTCATTGATAATCCATTCAGCGCAAACGCTAGACAGACCTTGCGTATGGCGCTTCGTTAATCCGTCACGCTATCCAATCACGGAGTCGAACATGAAAGAAGTGAAAGCCCAACTATTCATGGATGTGAATCTGTTGGCGTCAGCGTCACACCCTCAACTGATCCCGTATTGGTCACGACCTGGTGAACTGGCGGATGGCTCTCAGGTACCAGTCGCAATCTACGTTCCGGTGATAAAAGATGGCGCGGGCACCACAGAGTGGATCATGGACTACTTGGACATGAACACCAGCAGCTTCTTGTCTGAAGAGCAGGAGGTAGAACTCCAGTGGCCTTGGGTTCCGGGCTTTTTTCCAAGTGCTCGTGACTGGGATGCGATTGGCATACCTGCCCTCAGCTAGCTGCGACCGCGACCCCAATCCTACACAAGACACAAGGCCATCCTATCTGTTCTCCGAATGGCCAAGGGGCGGCGCAGCTGCGTCGTGACCCGCTGACTCTAATGGGTAAACTGACACTACAACCCCGTAGACTAAGCCTAGTACACCCACCACGAACCCCCCTAACGTGTAAAAACGCTGGCGTCTATTGCTCACATCGTTGATTGCTGTGAGCTCTCGGAGATGATTAGCTAATGGTATTAGAATTGCTGCATTCGTACCCAGATTCTTGCGGAGCTGTTCTAATGTAAGTCTAGTGTCATCGCTGATGCCGTCAAAGGGCTCGTCATATTCGAAACTTTGGACATAGCCTTCTATGAGTTGACGGTGCTTATTAAGTCCTCCTTTTTTGTCGCCCCCTACCGAGATCTCTACCAAGAATTGTTTTGCAGTTCCATATGCGACAGATTTGCTAAAACCGTAATCATCAGCGATTGCACAAACCTGCGTCCAGCTGGGCTGACTATGCAAGATTGCTTGTCTGAACGCCCCACGAAACCGCCAGTGTTTGATAAAAATTCCCACAGCACGAACGAACACTGAGAAGATCCAAAGCGCAAGGCAAAATACGCCGATCAAAATTGCTACAATTGCTACCAAATCAGTTATTTTCAACGCCAGCCCGCCTTAATAATACTGTTCCAAATCAGATGTAAGCTGCTACTTGAGGTTGCCATCGGCGCCTATTTGAAGGTACACCAAACTCGGCGCTGACCGCTCAGATAGATGCGACAGATCGCGCGATCTTCATTACCTCTTCGTTCATCAAGTGCAGCTTTGCAACGCTTGTTTCGCTAAGGGGCAGCCCACCAGCATGCGCGAGGTCGGTTAACCCGCTCATGCGGCTGATTTGCGCGTGCACATCCCCTCTCTCGATGTCATCGGTGCCGTTCTGCACACAGTTCGCCAGCCACTGGAGCTGAGCGCATTCGCGGTTTACGAAGCTAATAAGTGCCAATTCCCAGTTTTCTGCCACAACACCACCTCAATTTCACAGACGGGCAAGCGCTACCTTGAGTTATGATCAAATGCAGTAAATCACCAATTTTTCCATACGGCGTCACTGCTCAGCGCCACCACTTCGGCGAAGGCATGAAGGCTGACAGGTAGCAATAACCCCCCCGTTGCTATGCGCGCCCAGCCCAGAACCAGCCCAAGGATGAACATCAACCACTTAGTGGGAGTGTAGATATAGCCGGAGTGTGCGTGCCAAAACATCAGAGCGGTTACGAGCACTGCGACGGCTGCGAGGCCCTTTGAAAGCTCTATGGGTACTGCAGTCAATAGGAAGTGCCGGAAGGCCATTTCTTCAACAATCGGCGGGAGAACGATCAGTGATGCTATGAGCACCCAGTACTGGGCATGTGTCATCCCTAGGCCGAGAAACTGCATAACAGGCTCCCGCCCGTTCCCCAGCGCCAAGGTTACAGCAATGCAGATGGCATAAGACGCAGATACAGCGCCGAGCCCTATGACCCATTGCCGCCCGGTCACAACGCCCAGGATCGACGGTGCAGGCAGAATCAGCCGCCAATGTAATGCGAAAATACAACACAGCAGCACAGCACTGGAGCCGTAAATTGTCAGGATCGGATACTTCATGAGCGTGAGCGGTGAGACGGCAGTCTGGATGTACCCCACCCACCAGCGGTAGAACAGATAGATTGCTGGACCTGCCGCCAGGCGCACAGTCCAAACGAACAGCAAATTACTTGGCCGAAAAACACCAGCACTAGTGGTCATTGGCTTCATCCCGACACCCTCACACGCCGCGGCTCATACAAAACGTGAGCTCTCGTAGGCGCCGAGCCTTTCGCGATCTGGATCATCATAGAAATTTTCAGTCCCTGTTTCTCAAACACAATCAATAGCGGTCTAGTTTCGCATCGATCTGCGTGGCGTTGGTATTCAACCAATCCAAAGCCTGCTTGGAAATATAGGGAACAGCCTCAGCAAAGGTTCTTAGCGGAGCACGCTGCCACTGGCCGTCTACTCGCTGCTGCTTCTGATCACTATATTTATAGGCCATCAGCTCCCTCCAGTTTCTTGGAATCCCTGTGCCTTTTGGCCACAAATGACTTCCAGTGAAAAACGTATCCCAGTCATCCCGATAGCCCACGTATAGCGAAGGCGCATCGTCTTCCAAGCTATGTAGCCACTCAACGTGCCGACCCGGATTCTTGAAAACCCGCTGCATATCCTCTTCCAGCTGCATACGCTGGACTTCATTACCATATTTGTAGAGCACGCCCAGCACGTTCTGCTCTGCGATCACAGACCCAAAATTCTCCACGTGCTCGCTGATGTCTTCACGCCGATGAACACCCAGCTTGACCCCAAGCATTGGGTAGAAACTATCACTGCGCTTTGCGGATCGCTGGTAACGACGCATCTCGGCATAGAGCTCACCCCAGTCGAAGTCGCCGTCGAAGTACTTGAGACGGGACAGGGTCCTGTCCCCCTTCTCGATTAACTTAGAGATGCTCGCGGGGGTCAGACCGTCAGGCATCCGTGCCGCTGGCCAATCACCGACGTTGTCTTCCCACTCCTTCAAAGTGGTTTCCTCAGCCGTCTGCCGAGGAAGGAGAGCGAGCTTGCGACTTGCTTCGATCAATCCTGTCTTCCGGCGCTCCAACAGAATTCTGGTGACCCAGACATGGTCATATATGCGGGCTTCACGCTCGGCGTCTGGTGTGACCACATACAGGGCATATCGGGCCTTGCCCGTCATCACGAAACGAATGGGCACTAGCCCGCGTGGCTCGATGAATGCCGGTACATCATCAAGCGGATCGTAACCGGCCCCCAGCAACTGGTACACAGTGTCCAGGCTCACCTTCAGCGCTTTGCCGTAGTCAGGTGTGCCCTTCAGTGGTGGGGCCTCACCCCTGTGCGATGCACGCCACATCCGAACAGCCGTATCGGCGTGTGCCTCCACCGATGCACCCTGCGGAACCCCGAGTCGCCCTTCTTTTGCAGCGTCCACAATTGCGGCCTTGAATGGAGCCTCGATTGCAAACTGGGCTCTAGCCTGGCCCAGCACTCCGAACAGCAATTCCATGTAGTGGGCGTAGTAGCGACGATTCGTCCGCGAGTCGCGGTAAAACTCAAGGTCATCCGGCTTGACCGCGTCCATCACTAGAAAAGGGAAGGCGAGCAGGTCATTGACGTGCCTCGATGTCCTACCCCGATTCAGGTAGATCTTCACCATAGGCTCACGGGTTGTAGTCGAGTGGCAATGCTTCGACTGCACTTCTACGAAGTGGTCAGCTCCTTGCCGACGCGCTATCAACATTTGAGTGTCAGGGCCGGTGTAGGTCAGGTGCTGCGACCCATGCTCACCCGGACTGAAGGCACCTGGCACCTGCTCCTCATTCCAGCAGACAGGCATGTACACCAGCACCCGCGAGCCGGATTGAAGGTGCGAGTTCATGTGCTTGAACCATCGTTTATAGGAGGGTCGCTGGGTTCCCAGCTTCACCCCATCTTCGTAGATGAAATGGAAATGCGCCTGCTGGAATCCAAGGTCGAAGAACCCTCTGTAGGCGCTAGGCTGATAGAAAAGCCCGAATATCTTTTCTCGGTCGTTCAGCCCCCAAAGAAGGATCAGTAAGCGCTTGTAGAATAGGGCGTAGTCGTCGTGAGCCCTCAGCTTGTCGGTGTACTCCAAATCATCGATAGCGATGTCGTTGCCGTCGACGCCCCTGAAGATTTCGTCGACATCGTTCTTGCTCGGAAACATCATGGCTGATTTGTCCACTATCAGATCACTCTGCACCTGGTAGACATTGTCGCCATCGCGCACCAACAGGAAGGTTTCAAGATTGGGCTTGTTCAGAATGGTGTTCTCCAACAAAGAGCCCAAATCTGTGCCGCCGTTGTAGATCACTCCTTGCCTACGTATTCTTGCAAGAATGATCATTCGAGAAAATGGGAATACCCGGTCACGAAGACTGGTATCACTGCTGATAGCCCTCACAAATGAATCCATCCTAGAGTAATCCAGTCCGGCCACATTGAGGTCGGTCAGGAATTCCTCCGCCAGGTAAACCTTGGATTGGAAAATGGCCAGCCGCTCATCCGGGGGCGCAGAGTCACCCTTAGCCCACTGGGTGACCTCTACGCCCTCTCCAGTGTAGAGCTTCATCGAAGCGACCATTTTTTTTAGGTGCTCGGCGTACTCAATGGTGTCACGCACGGCCGCAAGGCTCGCAAGAGATGGTTCCATGTAGAACCGGGTCAGCAGATCCGTAATGGCGGTGATCGCATTCGTTTTGCTTTTGATGAACTCGCTATGACGGTTCGCGGTTTCGATAATCTGCTGAGAACCATCCTTGAGGTTTGATAGCGCTTGCACATGCGCGACCATCGTACCCACAGTGGGGCTCTGAACTTGGGCTGGCGCTGCCAACAGCGCCGGAATCAGTTCAGGGGGCGGTCCTTGCACCAGCTCCTGGTGGAGGTTGGCGAGCCTACCCTCAACTTGGCGACGCTCTTGTAAGCGTACAGCTTCATGCTCGAATTCACGCTCGAAGTACTCCCAGAATTCGCCGTTCAAGAAACGAATGTCGGACTGATTCGCCCACTCAGGATGAGCGGCCATCACGACTGTGTGCACGCCCATATCATCGTATCGAAGCTCTTTAACCAACAGCACCACACCCGCATCGAGGCCGTTGCGAATCTCCCTGCTTCGCTGTTCCTCTCGATCAGGGGAGCCCTGAAACCCATACACAGTTTGTACGTATGTTTCGAGCTTCGCAGGTATCTCACCTGCGGTCTTCCAATATTGGCCAGCCTTCAAGGGCTCCATGTTCGCGTCGAACCGTTTTGGACGTGCAGCGTCTTCACGGATGTTTACGGAGGTTAGTTCCTTGGACATGAGCCTAATCCATAGCAGGGAGAGGTTGCGGCGAGTGCAAAAGGGTCATCGTCGCGCCGGACTAAATGTACCCCAATAATGGGGTACTAAAAAGAAGTTTTTTGACACTCATGGTTTACCTCTCAGCGTATTGGTCAGAAAAACGGTTGCTCGACCGAGTCCTTTGAAATACTGTTCATGCATACAGTCTGCGTAAATCAACGATGCACGTGGGCTTGCTATCTGTATGCCCACAGCTAGGTGAGGCGATCGTGATAGCCAAAAAGCGGTCGGCAGAGGCCTGCTTCTCTACCTCAGCTCGATCTTCAACCTTCCTTCCAAATGCGGTGCCGGTTATGCCTCCCATCATCCTTGCTCAGATAGCGCCTTCCCAGACACAGCTTCCCTTTTTTGCTCAGCGGGTACCAGCTGGGTTTCCGTCTCCGGCCGCTGATCATCTTGAAAAGCAAATTTCACTGGATGAACTGTTCGATATCCGGGCACCTCACGTGTACCTGGTCAAGATCGAAGGGGAAAGCATGATGGGCGCCGGGATTTATGACGGCGACCTGGTGATTGTCGATCGCAGCCGTGAGGCGCAGCATGGTGATATCGTGATCGCAGGCTTGAACGGTGAGCCCGTGTGCAAACGGCTGCACCGTCGCGACAGGCAAGTCATCCTACAGTCGGAAAACAAGGCCTACCCGGCGCGTCACATTCTGGAGGGCGATGAAATGGTGGTGTGGGGAGTCGTGCGCTACAGCGTGCGTGATCATGCCTACGTCTAAGCAAGTGTTCGCCCTGGTGGACTGCAACTCATTCTACGCCTCCTGCGAGCGTGTTTTCCGTCCGGATCTGGCCAAGACCCCGATCGTCGTCCTTTCGAACAACGATGGCTGTGTGATCGCACGCAGTTACGATGCCAAACCCTTCGTCAAAATGGGCGCGCCCTACTTCCAAATCAAGGACATGCTGCGCCGAGAAGGAATTGTGGCGTTCAGCAGCAATTACGCGCTGTATGGCCAAATCTCCGAGCGAGTGATGACCATCATCGAAAGCATGGTAGCTGGCTCCGAGGTATACAGCATCGACGAAATTTTTTGTGATCTGACTGGCCGTCGTGAGGATCTGACAACGCTGGGCCGCTCGATCCGAGACAGAGTACTGCGCTGCACTGGAATCCCGGTCGGTGTGGGCATAGCGCATACCAAGACACTGGCCAAGCTGGCCAACCACACTGCCAAAAGGCTGCAGGCTCAGACTGGCGGTGTGGTGGACATCTGCGACCCGTACAAGCGTGATTGGGTGTTGCGTAATACTGCAGTGGGAGAGGTATGGGGTGTTGGTCGACGGCTTAATGCGCACCTGGAGGCCATGGGCATCCAGTCGGCCATGGACCTGGCCAAGGCTGACAAGACGATGATCGGGCGGAAATTCAGCGTGGTCCTGGAGCGGACAGCGCGCGAGCTCGCCGGCGTGTCGTGCATGGAATTGGATGAGCCGGACCCGCCGAAGCAGGAGATCTGCTGCAGTCGGATGTTTGGTAAGCGTATGAGTGAGATAGGGCCGATCAAAGAGGCGGTGGCCACCTACACAGCGCGGGCTGCGGAGAAGCTGCGGGCTCAAGGCTCAGTGTGCAAGAAGATGCGCGTGAGCGTGCGTACGGGCATGTTCAATCCGGACGAAGCGAAGTATGCCAACGGTGTCGTGATCGAGCTGCCCTACCCTACGAATGACACCCGGCTGATGACCAATGCTGCTACCCAAGCGGTCGATCATATATTTCGTCTAGGGTACCGCTACAGCAAAGCTGAAGTGATGCTGCTCGATCTGCGTCAGCCTGGTGAATACACGAGCGATCTTTTTGCCCTGACCCAACCGCATACGTCAGATCAGTTGATGTCGGTCATGGACTCGATCAACAGTCGGTGGGGACGCGGGACATTGCGAACAGCGACTGTACCTACTACGCCGGAATGGGCCATGCGGCGCGATCTGATGAGTCAGAGCTACACCACGCGCATTGATCAGCTATGGAAGGCCAAGTGTAACTGAAAAGAGGGCACTGCCTAAATCATGACCTGGTCTGTCTATAGAGCTCGACGTGTACTGCAGCGGTACGACTTGCGCGAATGAGCGAGACTCAGTTTTACTTGGCGCTTGCAAGCCTTCCACCAAAAAGGATATATATCGCCAGGATCAAACGCCCGCAACAATCAACCACTAAGGAAAGGCATTAAATGCAGCCGAGCGAAGCGGTAAAACGCGTGGGACTGACCATCGCGATCACCTATGGGATAATAACGGCAACTGTCGCATTGGCGGATGCTGAAAATGGTGATTCAGATGATCTGATCAGCTATCAATGCTACAACTTCGCTTCACCAGAGCTGGGCGCACTCATCATGGACATAAAAGCTTGCGATGCGGAAGATCAGCTCCTGAGCCATAACCCAGCCCCGCTGGAAATGATTCCTGCGAAGGGGTTCAAGGACGGAGTTGCAGGGGTATTCAAGAAATTCAACTTACACATAAATAAGAACGCAGAAGTCGCGTGCAACGACCATATTAAATTCCCGAACGTATCAGGAGGTGGCTGCTTACTTACCGTTTATGTCAGCCGCCGCCGTTCTAGTAACAATTATACTGAGCTAGCGGGCTGGCCTGCAGCCTGGTTTCGCGGCGTTCGAGAATCCGAGTTCCGCCCCATGAACACGGTTGCACGGTATCTTTCTACAGTCGATCAGGAATTCCTCAAGAAAGGCGGTATTGTGGATATAGGGGATAGACAATGATCCTGTCATTCTGATCTTAACCGTGTTAATTAGAGTTCGCAAGACGCACGAAAGTCGCAAAGCAAGGCTCAGGGCCTTGCGAAGCCTGGCTAACCGCGTCCAGCTCTTCGCACTAACCAAACCTTTCGCTCCTGAACAGCGGGATGCGGGATACCAGCTCGCTTAACTAACTCCCCCCTTCGATGACATGTGAGGCTTATTAGGGGCCTGGTTTTGGGATTATGAACATATCTGAAGTGAAAAGCCTGCATTCCTGAAGTGTGGATTGTCTGATCACAGTTCTCGCAGCTGGGCGTGACTGATGGAAGTCTGTTTGTCCGCAGGCATACTGTCTTACAGGATCAAGCCATATGCTTTCGACTGTTTCAATCGTCATTTGATCGACTTTCGAACAGTGTAGCTATTGCCTGAACATTCAGGATCGGCTGAACAAAAATGGTAGTCAAATACCTCTGCTGTTACGGCAACCTTTGGATCTCCTTTGATCTTGGATTTCGGAACGATGAACTGAAATGTCACCGCACCGGGATAGAGCTCGAAGTGTCCGCTTCTATCTAAAGTTGACTTTGTGCCACGCTGACCAAGAAATGCGGCATTTACTCCAACACCTGACCATTGCAGAAAATGTGTCATTTCCTTTTGGACCGTGCAATACGCTCCAACGCAATCGCTAAAGTTTGTATAGATCCTTCCATAGGGCTCCACGCCTGGCTGTTTGTCAGTGTCGGTTCTGAAGTATTTTTCAAGGTTGGCTCTAACTGCTTTCGACCTTTCGAAATCAAATGAGTAGTTGATAATTACATCAATGCGAGCGGAACGGTCATAAACCTCACCCACCTTCGTTACGACGGAGTCGATCCTCATCGCATCCCTGTAAGCTTGTAGGGTATTAATTTGCATGTCTCGCAAGGATGACTTTCTACGCTGCTCAATAGTCTTAACTGACGACTCCAGCCCCTTCATTTGATTTTCCAGGGAGAGCGCGTGTACCGCAGCAGGGGCAAGTACACCAACAGTAGATAAGAAGAACAAGGGTAGAATACGTATGAATCGAAAACAATGGGCCATCGGGTATCCTTGACTATGTGGCATGGTCGTATATTAGCGACAGATTTGCACTTTTCTGCGAAGTCTTTAGCCTCCAAGAGGACAAATACCTCTCACAGCTGAACCGTATAAACCGTCAGGCCTGAATGAGCAAGTCCCTTGTGAATGACAGGCGTCTCTTCCTCACCTCCATACCAATTGAGATCGACGACCACGGGAACAATCCCTGCTATCGAGGCTTCGAGTCGATCTGACTCGCTCATCCAGGTTGCTAACGAACAGCTATCTCCACTCAAAGCAAAAATTTCGATAGCGACATCAAGATCGCTGTCAGATCGATGCGATCCGCGCACTCTGCTGCCGAATAGGTAGGCTTTCCGAACCAGTGGCTGGGTACTCGCCCATTTTGAGACCGCTTGAGCCATTTCCTCGATATTCATGATCTGCACACACCTGTAAGCCCCAATATGTAATGGTCGACCATCAGCGAAGCTGTTAAACAGCTCGTACCAATTTCATTGCGTTTTTCATTCCACAAACGTGCTTGATATATGCCAATGCCGCACCGTTCCAGCACTCATCATGGTTCAATGGCAAAATTGAGATGTAGCCACCTACTCACTTTATAGCAGAACAAGATGGCTAACGGCGCGTTTAGTCGACTCGCCTGGGCTTAAAACTACGGCCGTTAGCGGCGGGCTCGGCCTAGAAGATTCCGCGGACGTGACTTTGCACACTCGGAAGAGCTTCAGGCCGGTGCGCTGCGCTTAACACGCTCAAACCTTCTGCGGCTCGTTCGATAAGCTCTGGCCGTTATTAGGATGAGGAACGTACTCATTTGCGTGATACATAAGGTTAGCGATACCTCACTTTCGAGATTTGTAAAAACCGTTTGGCGTTATCTTCGGCGGCCTTCATTCTTTTTGCAAAAGCGCGATCTGCTCGGCCGAGCTCATAAGCCGAAGATTTGGCTTCATCTTTCAATCGCTGAGCCACTACCGATGGGTGATTCATGATTTCATGCGTGCTCCAAATCGGAGTGTCCTCAACCGGATTTCCAAGAAACATCACAATCTGGCCGAGCCTGACAGACTTACATCGGAAACCAAATCTTTCATAAAGGGGCACGAGCGCAACGTCGCACGATAAGGCTGCAGAAGTGTACCTTTCGATGATGTCTTTCATCATCAAGCTCATCAAACCATTGCCCCTTAATTCTTTTTTTACCGCTGTGTAATAAATTCCACACTCAGACAATGTCCCATTCAACGGCAGACCGCACAGCGTAAAGCCTGCCATCACGCCATCAACATAGACTGTAACAAGCTCCATTCGGTGAGGCCCGTCCATATCCAAGTAACTGTAAATTTCCATATGCAGTGCAGCGCAGTAAGCCCCGAATCTTGGATGATCGACTGGGGGATGTATCATGCTCAATGCCGTCACGTTTTGGGCAACTAGATCCAACACGTCTTCACGGCGTTCAGCGTCGACAGGTGTAGAGTCCCGCTTAATTTTCACACTGCTTTGACAAATCATTTCAGTGTATCCGTTTATATGGGACTTTAGAGAAACCCTATGTTTCTGGGTCACTATACCCATTTAGTAGTCTCGTGGTTCCCAACGAGTATCGAGGTTTTCTTTCAAAGCTCTTAACATTCGATGGATTTGGTATTGGAGCTATCTCCACCTTTGTCATTCTTGGTGTTGGCACTTAACAGAGTAAACCCTCGATCTGTTTAGCGCCTACCAGCACGCCTGGGGACCCGCTAGCCGACCAAGTGTTGCCTGCTCTTGTACTGCTCCACCTCTGGGGCACCTCAGCCGTATGCACGAAGTGCCTCTACCCACTTGATCATGTCCATAGGAACATGCAATTCACGTTTTGCCCTGGAGCTTGCCGTGTACAGCAAAGATGCCACGTGTGCGAGTGAATGAGCACTAGCTTTCCGCGGCAGCCGCATCAAATCCTGGGATATGAGTACACGGTTGAACTCCATGTTCTTCACCCCAGTCACTGGTGACAAGGTGACGGTGGCCCCTGGCACATTAAGGCGCGCAAACAGCAGTTCAAGTTCGCGATAGTTCAGGCCGCGATCAAGCATTTCCTGAGCAGCCAGAAAAGCATGGCTTCGCCCCATGGTGGCCGCCAAGGCATCCCACGTGCCGTATCGGAAGATCAACCGGTGACGCGGGCGGGCACCGCCGTGGTAGAGCTCAATTAAATCTGTAATGAAACCCACCAACTCCTTGGCGGTGCGATCAGCCATTTGGAATGGTGCATCGCGGTCGGCTAGCTTCTTCAGCCACAGCAGCAAGCCCCACTCGTTCTCAACCAGCACCGTCGTAGGATTTTCCGGGATCTCCATCTGCCGGTACTGCTGTATCTCTGTTCTGTGCGCAGCACACCCCTCATAGCCCTCCCGGATTTTCGCGGGGTGAACCTCAATGATGGGGTTAAGCACGCTCTCCATCGCCTTGCCTGCGCGAAGCGACTGAGTAATGCTGCGCTGGCGAACGTCGTCCCTGCGACGCGGCGCCATACCGCTCAAGTGCTGATGTTCGTCTCCTAGGCTCAGGATGGATTGCGGCGATCGGTCGAGGATGGCCGCGAGCGGCTGACTGACCTCATGGGATTCATCAATTATGATGTGGGTGAACTGCTCAGGTAGATCCGCCAGCGAGAGCTCCGTTAACGATAGCCACTTGATCCGTTGCCACTGCCTGATCGGTAGCCTTATCTCAGGTGAAGAAGGACTAGTTGTCTCCCGCCACATGCGCCGCACGTACTCAAGCAGAACAGACACGTCGAGCACGGTGAGATGCGCGTCCGTAGCGGGCAAATGCTTGGCCTCCACTTCGTGGCTGGTCGACATGCAGTAACTGAACAGCGCTCGCCTGCACAGGCTGACCACCTCACCTACACGCAGCCCAGCTACCGACTGAAAATTCAGCCACTGCGCCACAATGTGATCCTGAACCAAGTAGTTTGGCTGACCCCGTTGCCGATCACTGATGATCCAGCTGTGGGCTGAGCAGTCAGCACTGAGAATAGTGTTGGCCACGGCGCCAAACGTCATGGCGTGGGGCTCCTGACGCGAATCGCAGAGTCGTGCTTTCAATGCATCAACCTGGCTCGGCATGTACGCCAAGAGCAGGGTAGTCGAGGGGTTTAGCATCTCGTATAGCTTGGATATGAGGAACGTTTTGCCTACACCCGCCATACCCTGGACAACCAACGACTCTTCGTTGCACGCCCTAAATTCGTCAAGCATCCGCCCCTGCTGATCACCTACCTTCAACTCACGTCCGCCTGGCAAAGCGATAATGCGTTTCAGAGGCTGGAGGCGCTTGTAGTGCCTAGCGCAGAACTGCGCATCCCATGCTCCATTAGCCAGGAGGAAATCCTGTGCGCTGAGCGCGTCCACATCCAGATAGAAGACCTTGAGCTTGTCCATGCAAGCAGCACCAGCCACCACCGCTGAGGGGTCGAATCGGCTACGGAATTGCTCCTTGAAAACGTTTGCATCTACACCATATCCTGCGGCGACTGTCAGCGCAGAGGCGTACATCGTTTCAATTCTGAATGCAGATAGATGGCGCTGAACGAAGGTAGGGAAGCTCTGAAGCAGAAGCGCCGCTACCAGTTCATGCACTGGTGCGGCGTCAACGAACGCCGCTGAATCACCGTCGCCAGCCATTACCGCCACAGCTTCGGCAGCGATGGGGAGATAAAACGGCAGATTGACGTGGCTCACGTGCATGGACCTTCTAGAACGAAAAATGATGCGGGGCGGATGTTCGCTGCTGTGCGCAGCACCGAATGGCTCGGAACCGGCACTATAGCAGCGCTGATTTGCTTTATTGGCAGATGGGAGTCTGCACGCGCCAGCCGTCCGGAGTAGCCGGAGTCATGCGGGCCATGACCAACTGCATGTCACATGTAGGATTCCGCGGCGCACTGGTGCGCGCGATCAATCGTCCGTCCTCGGTCCATCTCACCGTGGATTTGATCTGGCTCACATTCAAGCTGTAAAGCTCGGCCATGTACTTGGCGGCGAATACATCCGGCTTAAGCCTGTTACGGTCTGCCGCTTTAAGATTGGTGATCTTCTTAGTCATGTACTGGCTGGTTTGATTCAGGCACTCCGTAAAATCAACACCGCGCACCCGCACTTGCTCGACACAAAACCCTGCCGCCCGATCCACGATTTGTTGAGCAATAGCTGTTACATTGTCGATGTTGCCCATCGCGAGGCCAGATTGCTCTGCCGGTTGATTTGAGCTGCAGCCTGATAACGTTGCAACCAGCGAAGTGAGTGAAGCGAGGATCAAATTGTTCCGGTGCTTGCGCATATCCATCCCATCTTTAGAAATCATTTTCTTCTGCATGAGGCCACTTTTTGCAGCGCCGATAAGACGGTGGCATGCTCATCGTTTTGTCCGCTGGATGCTCAGCTACGATGCACGAATTGTTTGCGCCTCGATAGCCCAGCCGGGAGCTACGCCGCAATAGGTAAATGTACCCCGGTATAGGGGGACACGCAAACACCTTTCGACTCACCAAACCTCCAGTACACATTGCGGCACGCACTCAAACGAGCGCCCTAACAAAAACCTCAGCGTCTCACTTCAAAAGCATCACGTGGGATGAGCCACGAATTCGTCCGCGGCCAAAGCCACAAAGGGTTGCAGAGACTTTGTGGCGGCCGGTGATTTTAAGGTACAGTATCATCATACGTTTATTTCTAGGCGAGCGATCTTGAGCATTTATTTATACCCTGGCCCTACGTTTGAGCTGATCTCTCAGGTTTTGGTACAGCGCGCAGCCTCATTGGGCGCCAACGCGTTTGCGGTTCGTGATGAGGTTATAGAAGCGGATCTCGCCGTCGACGACATAGGGCCTTTGACCTGGGCGCTCGCCATTCACGCCGATGCGTTAGCCCGGATGGGGGGGCACTCAACAGCCCAGCACAATCGCCTGCCCTTCACGATGATCGAGAACCCCGATTCGCCGTTCGGCAACCAGTGCGTGATCAAGGAAGGCGAGGTAGCCATGGCTATCGCGTTCCAGTATCTGGACGCGGCATTGGAGCACTGCATCTGCATGGCGATGAAGCACTTCAGCATGCTGCCTTCGGAATGGGATGCACTGCCCTATAACGAGAAGGTTATACCCATTGAACCCTACATTGAGGACCTTCAGAAAAACTGGGTAAGCGACCTATTGGAATCCAATGAGCGCTCAGCGCTCGCCATCAACTTCCCGGTGCTGTTAACACGCAGCATTTTGGAAGAGCACACAGCAAACGAAAGGATGCAACAGGCCCACACCGAGCCCAAACCCTCTATCAGCCGACCGGTTTCGTTTGGATCGATGGGCTAAGGCACACCTTTATGGACAATATAATTGGCGACTACATGACCATGACTACAAATGACCAGAACCTCTCTGAAGCAGAAATGGATGCGCAGCTTGGCGGAGGTAACGATTTCACCGGCCTGACGCGCGGCCAAACCGGGAGAGATACGGACGGTAACTTCTCCGTGAACCTCAATGATGCGATGGCGAAAGCGTTCGTGGCTGGCGAGAAGGCGATTGAGCGCAGCGAAGCCGTCGATACCGCTGTAAAGGCCGCTGCCAATGGCGTGAAAATTCTCGCACCAATTCTTGAGGCCGTAACTCACCATAAGGCGAGCCCTCAAGAGGCATCGCGCATCATGACCAAGGCGCTGATTCGCGTAGCAGCTGATACCAGGCTATTGCTCGAAAAAGGGTATGGCCTATCCGAAAGCGAAGCGCCTGCCTGGCTGACGGCGACCATATCGGGGCAGCTGATCAAGATCATCACCAACTCGCTACGCGAGGGCAATACCGCGATTCTGGACAAGCCTACCAACGACTACATCCAACCTTTGATTGATGCCGTCAAGCATGTCGAGCACATGTCTCCGCCAACCTACCCCACAGCCAACACGCAGATGACTATCGCCAATGAGTTGATGATGGCGACGTGTGCTGTGATGGCAGAGTACCAATGCTTCAACTACTTCCAGTCCGACCCAAGCTTGATGGCGCGGAACGTGTCGAACTTCTTGAACGACCGCGTCATTCGGGGAAGCATCGACGAACTCACTGTACGCTTTCAGCTGACACCCAACGAACAGTCGTATTTTGCCACCACATTGCTCAGCTGCGCGGGAAGCATGTTGGCAAACGTGTGGCGAAGCAACATCGCCGACACTGTCGCTGAGGTGAAACAATTGCCCGCCGAGGCCCGGCAGAACATCGCTGCCAACGGCTACCCCATCAACAACATTCTCGAACGTTTCGAGAAGAACTACATGGCGTTGGAGCTCTCATGCGAGAACGCGATCCGCACGCTCAACCCTGAAAGGGAGCGCTTCAACCAAAGCTCGGCGCCGACCCGAGGACATGGCATTGGCTAAACAGTTCTTTCGCACCGGTTTATTGCTGGTCGCGCTTGCACTGTTGACCCCCTGCGGCAGCAAAATTGCTGCCGCAGGGCCTGGTGCCGCCAGTAACCTTCGAGCGCTCACATCGCAGTGCGTTAGTCAGGCGGCCCAACGCTTCCAGCTACACCCAGACATCCTATACGCCATTCTCATGGTCGAAGGCGGTACTGTGGGAAAGGACAGCAAGGCCAACAAGAATGGCTCCTATGACATAGGGCTGTTCCAGCTGAATTCGATTCACCGCGATACCTTCAAAGCCCTGGGCGTAAGTGAAGAGCTGCTTCGCAATGATGGCTGCGTGAATGCCACGGCAGCTGCCTGGCACCTTCACCGAACGCTGACACCTGAAGTCGTCAGCAAGATACAGACTGAAGACGACTATCTGCGCGCTATCGCCCTGTATCACTCAGCGACACCTCAATACAACATCATCTACGCCGAGAAACTGCGCAAAGCGTTCTCGAAGCTTTACGCGAGCAGCCCTAAATGACCGAATCCGAAAGATCATCCTCAGGACTTATTGAGCTGGGGATGTGGGTAGTAGTCGTATCCGCACTCGTATTTGGCGGTTGGTGGCTTATGCGCCCCTACGTCATGTTCACCAGTTTCTACACGTCGTTTTATGTCTTCAAGTATGTGTACGCACACCTATCATTTTTGATGACCGACAGTGAGTTCCGGCTACTCACCCGCAGCTTAGAAATCATGCCTTCAATTCGCCCAAAAAAGATGGGCTTCGAGTCGCTCTACACCCTGTTCAAGATTCATGGCTTCGTTCTCCGATGGCCGGTCGTGATTGGCTTCATTTATTTGGGATGGTCAACACGCAAAGGCGTGGTGCGCTTCAAATACCGAAGAACGATCAGGAACGTTTACGACCTGATGGAGATTCAAGCCAAACATTTCCCGGCCAGCAAAATCGTGCTGGGGAAGAACCTGCTGAACATGCATCTGTATGACGGCCCATGGCAGACCTACGCTATCCCGATTGACTTCGCGCTGGACATGAAGATGCTGTGGACCCACGGTGGCAAGGACAAGTCGGTGCTAGACCCCATGAAACCGGTTGATGAATCGGTCATGGTGCCCATCCCCCCATTTTCAAAAGACGAAAAGCTGCAAGAGTTCACCTACAAGCGCGAGCGGCTCCCTCACTATCGCTACACTGCGCTCAACTTGGTGCGTGCGAATGACGTTTTCGCAAGTCAACTAGGGCCGCTTTGGACCGGTGCTGAAAACCTGCCTCCAATGGAGCGAGGTCTATACGCCGCATTCTGCGCTCAGGCAGCTGGTGAGGCTGCCGACGCGATGGCCATGATCAACAGGATGGCCTTCAGTTGGGTCGAGGCGGAGTACGACAAAAACTGGAAGGTGGTCACGCCTCACCACTGCGATACATCAGGTGCCGAGGATCTGATCGCAAAGTATGGCAGCCACCCAGACATCTTGGCCGTTCACAAGCGCCATGCCCACACCTACAACGTCCTTTACGGCGTGCTGCACCTGGCCCGCTCCAATGGTCGCCTGTATCACGCAAATTTCCTTTGGTTACGCCCTGTCAACCGAACGCTGTTCATCCACCTCTGCTCACATGGTGGCCAATGCGGCTACTGGGAAGTCGCAGGCCTTTGGGCGCACTACCAGGTCGAAGTTCAGATGGGTAAAAAACTGATCAAGCCAATGGTATTCAGCGCCGTCTACGCATTCCACGACGTCATGTCGCGCGAACACTGGATTGAGCCTGGCGAGTACAGCGAGGATGCACAGCGTCGCCAAGTAGAAGACGCCAACAAAACTTTCAGGGAAGGCGTTGAGGCCAGCAATGGACCTGCTTCGACAACATCTTGGGTCACCAAATCGAACACCCGCCAGCCAGCTGATTCCAAAGCTCGCCGCGGCGACCATGGGAATGATGTGCCATGAGCAAAACCAGTTCAATCATTCACAAATCCCAAGAAATAAGCGCTGATCGGATTTACGTCGATCACAGGTCACTAGGTAGAAAGGTCTGGGATTCGCTTCAGAATCCATCTATCCCATTTGTCTACGCGTCGATTGCTGCGCCTATTGTGGTTTTCGTACCCGCGCTTTTCATGGTCTACGCCTTCATTTTCATGATCCTGTTCATGGCAGTGATTTTCCCGCCGGATGTGCTGCCAATCCACCTGCCATTAGGTGCGGACAAGCCAGACCGAAATGACCCGAAACCCGGCAAAAATAATGGATGGTTCACAGCTCGTGGCAGTTTCTATCTCGGCTATTGCCGTAAGACAGGCATGGAGCTGTGGGCTAACTTCAAAGCGCTGACCCAGCACTTCCTGATCTTCGGAACCACGGGCGCAGGGAAAACTGAAAGCATCGTAAGCTACATCGCCAACTATCTGAGCGTCGGATCAGGCGCAGCAATGAACGATGCGAAGGCAGCGCCAAAAGCCATGTACCAAGTGGCCACACTCTGCCGCATCTGGGGCCGCGATTTTGATTATCGGGTAACCAACTACATCACGAGCATCTCTCCTGACAGCGCTGACTATGCTTCGCGCAGCAGTAACGATGCGGGCATCTTTGCGCGCGGAACTCCGGATTCGAACACACAGCTCCTTGTCTCACTCATGCCACCGAGCGGCGGTGATAACAAGATCTTCTCTGAGCGAGCTATTGCTCTAGTCGCCGCAATCATGCCTGGCCTGAACGACCTGCGTAATCTGGGCAAACTGCAGATCGATCCGGCTGTCATCCGAAAATACATGGGCTTCAAAGAGTTCGTTGCGCTCTGCCACCACAACCTTATCAGCAAGGGGGCCCGCGATGCCCTGGTCAGCTATCTTTCATCGCTATCGGGCTACGACGAAACCAAGGACTTCAGCAAGCAGAACGAAGAAGTAACACGGCAATTCGGCTTCGCTCAGGCTTACTTTACTCGCGCGCTGGCCTCTCTGTCCGACACCTACGGCCACATCTACCTGACTGGTCAGGGCGAAATTGACCACCAAGATGCGGTGCTCAACGGCCGTATCTTGATGACTCTCTTGCCATCGATGTCCAAGTCCGGCGACGAACTAGCGAACCTTGGTAAAATCGTACTCACCGCTATCCGCAACGGCATGGTCGTAGGGCTAGGCACAGTGTTCGAGGGTAGCGCTGAGAAAGTAGTACACAACCTCCCTACCAACTCAGACATCCCCTACGGGATCTTGAACGACGAAAACGCCTACATGCTGGTCGAAGGCCAGGAGATGATCAACGCGCAGGCACGCGGTTTGGGGTTCGGTGTGTTGACCGGTACTCAGGATGCGCCAGGCATGCTGCTGAGCATCGAGAAGACCACCAAACAGATCATGGCCAACTCCGCCTTCAAGCAGGTGATGTACCTCGACGACGACGACACTACTAAATTGGCATGTGAGCTTTCGGGAGAGGCAACCGTTCTGGTTCGAAACGCCTTCAAGCATGACGGTTCGTTGAACCAGATTTACGCTGACGATCGCGTTTCTGTGGAGAAGCGGTACCGATTGAACGCCACCGCCATTCGAGAGCAGGAAATGGGGCAGTCGTACCTGATGTACCGAGGGGTGATCCACCAGACACAGGTTTTCAACCACGGTATCCAGGAAGATCACAAAGATCCGAAGATGGCCTATCTGAAGCACTGGTGGCCAGTGCGGATGGCAAAGGTGCACATCCCATCGCAAGAGGAAATGGCGTCGCTCACTAAAATCTCTCCGCTGGCCAGCTGGCTTGAACTGGCGGAAATGATCAACGACGAGTCCCGCTCGCTGCTCAGGGAGATGAAAATCTACTTTGGCTCCATGATCGCCATTCAGCGCATCCAACGGCGTATAGCGGATAACCCCAGCCTGAACAGCCTGGCCAAGGAAACCATGGCCAGCGAAGTCCCTGTGAGGCGTCTATCTATCCTGGATGACATTGATGTCGTCACGGAATCCCTCACTGGTACCTTGAAGACCATTCACACGACGAACGTAGCCTCCCCGAGTGACGTTGTTGCACTATTCAAGAGGTTGGCTGCTGAGCGTGATGGTCCGGCGCGGCAAATTCGTGAAGCCGCAAATCAGTCAGGTATAAACGATTTCCTGACGTCGAATGCTGGCATGGTTTTCGACGATTCTGAGTACGACATGGCCGAAGCTTCTCGCGGCGCCGGAGGCGGCGGCCAGATACCCCACAGTACTTCGGAAGACATGGACGCGGGATCAATTCTCGATGGATACCTAGATGACACACCATCTGTGCCAACCATCTCAGCTCCAATGTATGTCCAAGCCCCGATGATCGATGATCATCCATTCGGCGAACACTTCGATGATATGGCTGACGACGTTCCATCAGACTTCAGCTCACGGCCGGACAAGTCTGAAATGGCCATGCTCGTTGAGGATCATCTGGCCCTGATGCCATGGATGACCAACATTGTCGATTATAGCGCGACACGGGCGGACCTGATCGAGATTGAAACGCATTTCAATGGTGGCGATGCACAAACAGCTGAGCTCAACATCGATCAATCAATGGGCGACCTCGCTTCTAAGATGAACTACCCGACCACTCCCATGGAGACGGCGACCCGCCCAAACCTGACATTGATTCGCTCGCTCCTCAGCAGCAAGCCGTCCTGACAGCTCATTAGACGCGCTTTCAACCGCAAGGCGCGTCCTACCCCCCGCACCTAACTAGATCTGCGCCCTGTACGGCGCCAGGAGCACTCATGCCCAAACCTATCAGCAACGACTACCCGATGATCCCAATCGTCCATTGGATCATGGTGGCGGGGCCATTTCTGCCCGCCCTGCTAGTGTGTGCTTTGGTTGTGGGCACCTTCGGGCTGGGGTTAGTTTCGGCTGTGCTGGTTGCAGCTTGCTTGCTATGCCCAGCGGCCGCACTCGCGGCTTACTCCACGACTGCCGTGCGGCTGTTCAGAAATAGGCTGGAGTTCGAGACAGGTCTGATCCGCACGCACACCTACTGTCTACCCGTCGCGAGGATCGAATCAGTGGGAATTGAGCAATCTTTACTGGGGAAGATGCTGGGGTACGGGGTGCTGACAATCACTGCGGTTGGCGGTACGACATCGCGGACGGCGCCGATCTACGACGTCCATGAGTTTCGTGCTCGTATCTGGGCTGTCATGTCACTGAGCATCGATTGATACCAGCCAATTGTCCTGGCTCGATAGGCACGTAGCCCACAGCGCCCCCCCCCCGACAACCTTGCCGGAGAGAGGACTGCGCAATTGGTTAGTGCTGTGTGCAATTCAGTTGTGCGCTACGCAGAGGGGAGACATGTGCTACAGGCGGGAATGGCTGTGGGGGTAGCGTATTGATAGACAGTACTTGCTTCACCCCATTACCGCGAAGCGATCTCTGTCTACTTGGTCAAGGAGCAGTGCTGGAGGACTCACGCAGCAATTGCAGTAGGTGCTGCTCAAAGCTGTCACGCGCCTGGCTCAGTGACTGCAGAGCCTCCGAATTCACCTTCCCATTGAGCATGTCACCAAGACGGCGATTTAGCACATCCCAAGACTGGGACACAGGGTTGAAGCTGTAGCCGGACATGACCGCCAACCGGCCAACAATTTCCTGGTTCATGCTCCGTTTGGTGATTGCCTTGCATCGCTGTTCGAGCGCGTCGTGCAGCTCGGTCTTGAAGCGGATACAAAATGGCTGCTCATCTCTGCACACGATAATCGGTAGCCTTTCGAGGGCTGGGTATTTAGCAAGGCTTGCTGATAGAAGATCGGCGCAGTAGGTGTTGATGCTTCGGCCACACTCGGCCGCGGATGCTTTCAAGCGGGTGTGAAGGTCGACAGGGAGTCTGGCCGTAAAGGGGTGTTGCCCAGGGCGCTTCATCGTTTGCCTAATTACCGAGGGTCAATGAGGAGGTAGCGAGGCCGCGTAGCGGCCCAGCCCATTTTCTGTCAGTCCTGCAACCAGCTTGCAATCTCTTCTGCAGGCCACTGTTCTTTCCAACGCTTCATGGTGAGATTGTTGCCGCCCTTGGTTTCGAGCACCTCGTCGGTGTGAGGGTTTTTGTAGATCTTGACGGTACGAACGCGGCGAGTTGGCTTTTCGGTGGACGCTGTTGCTGCCGTACGCCGGGCGCGGGCCGAATCCGGATCAAGGATAGCGATCACGTCCCTCAGTGATTTGTTGTACTCACCTAAAAGACTACGGACAGCCGCCTCGAATTTACGCTCACGCTGAAAACCTTCATCGGCTTCAATTACTTTCATCCGCGCCAGACCGGCCGCCGTGGACTCCTTAAGATCGAGATATTCTGGAAGAAGGCTCATTGTGACTCCTGTTTACGCTATTTTAGGTACTTCGAAATCTATACCAAGCTCTGTCAGGTACTGGTTGAAAAGTTCAGGAGACGACGCCCTGAGGCTTTCCCGACCTTTCCCGCCTGATATGATCAAGGGTAATGCTTTGGCGAGATACAGATTGCTTTCGTAAAGAAATTGACTCGCCCGAGCCTCATTCTTGGTGAACGGTATTACATCATCACAGTTCCCACCCCTACAAGCCCTTAACCATTCTTCAAGATGCGGATCACGTGGCGCAATCATGTGAAGCTGCTGAATGGCGCGAGTCATTGCGACATAAAACAAACGGCGCTCGTCCGCTAAATGACCTTCAATCTTCTGAAGTGCGATGGTACGCGGAACAATTGGGAATGCACCCTGGTGCAGTGATGGCATGATTACACAGAGCCATTCCATCCCTTTAGAACGGTGGCAACTGGTGACCAACAACGCAGCCGTCGACTCTTTAGCCCGTTCTGAAAAGGTCAACAGATCCTGAATATGATCCATGAATGCAGGCAAATTTTTGCCTTTGGAGTTCATCTTCACGTACTCGATGAAAGCGCGCAGCAGGTTGAGAGCTTCTTCAGCCTGCTCTTCGTTCTTAGCTTCACTCTCGATGGCACGCTCGATGTCGAGGAAATACAGAAGCTCGTCCGCTAAGATATGGGCTTTCGGATAATTTTTCGTCTTGGCCATGTTGCGCAATTTGCGCCAAAGCTTGCCTCTGCGGGTTACGCGGTCAGCCATGCCCTGATTCTGCTGTGCGACATGCTCAGAGACAAAGAGACCGAAACCGGCACCGTCATCTGGGTTTTGCAGCACCAGCTTTGTCAACACTCCGCTTTTGTCCCAGCCAAGCCCGAGCGAAGGCACATCGATGAACTTTCTTGCCTGGATGATTGAGCCGATATCAGGCTCACCCGCATAAGCGTGCTGAGCCATATGACCCGAGGCCAGCTGCATCCATCCAATGAGCGTGGCAACCCATTTATTTGCCAGCACTGAAGCTTCGTCGCCGCCTTCGAGCCGAAACGGTATCCCGTTCTGGAGCATGTGGAACTGGCTGCTCGCTGATTTGGAATACGAGCGCACCAGCACCACGATGTCAGTGAGCTGCTTGCCGTCAGCAAGCCATTTCTCAATGACCTTGATGATCACAGGCTTGCCGGTAACAGTCTCATAGTGCAAGAAAAGCTCGGTATTCGGCGCCTTAGCGCCAGAAATGCAAAGTTTGTCTGCGCGATCAACGTTACCTGATATGACATAGTTGGCTGCACAAGATAGCGCGTGACCATACCGCCAGGTACGGTTCAGCCTGTACACCTTGCCATTGGGAAAGTCCCTGTGGAAGTCGCGCAGAATGTAGTCGGATTTGGCCCCTCGCCACGTGTAAATAGTCTGGTCGTCGTCACCTACGGCCATCACTTTGGCTGTTCGCCCTGCAATGAATCTGATCAGCGCCTGCTGACTTTCAGCAATGTCCTGATACTCATCCAAAATGACATGCAGGTATCGACCATCAAGGTATGCGGCCGCTTTCGGGTTTCTTCGCATAATCATCACTGGGTCATAGATCAAATCAGAAAAGAAGCGGAGCTTCTTCTGGGTGCGCTCCTTCTCGTACTGGTTGTACCATGGGACAAACCACTCATATCCCGCCCGCCAGTCACCTGAGGCAAATACGTCAGCCGGAGGTAGCAGATCACTTTTGACGCGGTCGACAAAACCCATGAAATCCTCAGCGACCAGCCGAGGGTACTTGTGGCCGAATTTGCGGCAGGCTGAGTCGATCACCTCCATTGTGAATCGAATGGCCTTATTCACATTGCCTTCAAACGCCCAAGGCTCAGCGAAGCCTCCATCTTGCAAGCGCTTGAGTGTGACGGTACCCAGCCGGTGAAAGGTCATTGAGTCGGGTGCATTACGCTTTCCCAACCGCTTCTGCAGGCGATGCACCATCTCGTCTGCAGCGGTTTTGTTGAACATCACTACGGCCATTCGCACAGGATCTACTCTGACGACCTCAATCAGGTAGCCAGTCCGCTCAACCATCGTTGTTGATTTTCCTGAGCCAGCAACGGCCAGGACAACGGCATGTTGCTCTGGTGAATGAAGCACCACTTCGTTCTGCTGGGGGGAAAGCGCCAAGAAACAAATCCTTCAACACGTGCAGAGACTTTACGACTACCAAGCTACTTGGGGCACAGCGCCAGAAACTGAGGACGCTTCTTTGGTTTCATGTCCTTAAGCTTTTTCAACGGACTTTGGCACTCAACCTGATCCTTCCCTGTTTCACCCAGACACAGGTTCGCCTGGCAGGACTCGAATTGGTCCTTGGGAAGGTCTTGGGGAGCTTGCGTTTGGGTACTTCCGGATTCCGCCGCCATTGCTGCTGCGCTGGCCAGCCCAATGACGGCGATAAGGATCAGTAGAGAGTGCTTAGCAAGTGTGCTCATGGGGGCACCTATTAGCGTGTGGCGGTGCCGAAAGGCTTGGCGCCTTGGGCATCTTTGTAGGAAATGATGATCTGGCGAAGTGCCGAATTGATATGCACATCCGCACTCGCACCTGCCTGGTAACCCGCATCAGCGACCCATAAAACAGGTGCACGGCGCTGCTCGGTGAAAGTCACCATCAATGGAAGTGCCGGACGCGACCCCATGACGACAGGCTCAGGCCAGCCGACAGCGGCAGCAATGCTCTTGAGGAACACTTCGAGCTCACCGTTGAAACCTCGCTCCAGTAGCAAAGGAGCACGCATTTCCGGTGGAACCTTACTCAGATCGACTTTGAATTCTTGGGTGACGCGGTTGCGCTGATTCTTGACCGTCTGCGCCAATGAGGCTTGCTCGGCTGCACGGGCGATACGTTGTGCCGCGTCGTTTAAAGCTTCAACTGCAGGATCACCCTCTGTCATGAGGGGCCGCTGTTGCTGGGTCTGACAACCAGCCATAGCGGCCGCCGCTGCCAGGAGCAAAACCTTTAGGCAATTGTTCATGAGTCTGAAAACTCCGTTTACTAGATATTGTGATACTAAACCTTGTTAATTATGGCGGCGATTTTCCTCCAGCGCTATTGTTTTCCCGACAGAAAACAAAACCCCCGCTAAGCGGGGGCCTTGTCAGTTTTGCAAGTTAGCCCATCCTCATGATGGTCCCGCTGGATTGGCGAACCTCATCATGGTGATCGGTGTTGTTGGCAATGGTGGGGCCGAAGCCCTCCGTAAGCAGCGCCATATCACCATTTGCAGCCACCTCCATTTCCAGTTCGCTAAGGCGAATGGCTCTAGCGTCTTCCGCCTTCAGTACTGCCATCCGCGCCAAAAATGGATCGCTACCGGAACCCGAGTTGAAATCCTGGCTCGCGAACCACTTGTTGAGCTCGCGCTGTGTTTGAAGCAATTCCTTGTACTCGTCTTCCTGTGGCCATTCGCTGTTGAGGTTGATGTCCTTTACCAGCTCATAACCCGCTTCAGCCTTCTTCAGTTCATGCTCCAATTTTTGGGTTCGGTACTGGGTGTCGAAGAACTCCCGCACCAAGCTCCCCATAGTCGCAGGGTTCTTCGAGATGCCAAACCGCAGCGGCAGTAGCTCATCATCGAGCACACCTCGCACGAAGGTCTGCTGCGACACATGGTCGACCATCGCTACCAGATTGATGCCACCTATGGAGATGTTCAGGGGCTCGTAGTCTTCCCCATTCTTCATCAGGCGTGCCTCCGCAAGCGGCAATCTTGCCAGCACGGCCTCCCCCGCTTCTGTCGCCCGAACGAAGGTTACGCCACCATCGAGGTTCATCTTGCTAACGGCCCCTCTTACCTCTACCACCTTGTAAGGCGCTTTCGGCAATGCTGCAGCGATCTTCACCTCCCCAACGAGCTTGTTCTTGATGATGGTGATCTCCGACCGCAGACGACGGCTCTCGCTGGCCTTGGTGTACAGATCGCTCTGCCAGGCACGACGCTTCCGCTCCATTTTCGAGACCTTGTCATCGGTTTCGACCTTCTCACGGATTTTAGGGTTACCCGTTGTGACTGCCATGACTTCCGCATAGCCCAGGTCGATATCCTCGCTGACCTCCCGGCCAGCCTTGGTAGGATCGCCAAGACCCTGAGCAATGAAGTTGCCTTTTCGCTGGTTCGCGCCCCACATGAACAAATCGAAGCTATCTTTCGTGGTGTACCGGAACTCCGTCACTTCATCGAAGAACTTGTTACCCTGGCGACGGATGCGACCGATGCGCTGTTCTATGTCGGAAGGCCTCCATGGGCAGTCAACATTATGCAGGGCCACCAGCCGATCCTGGACGTTGGTGCCGACTCCCATTTTCTCAGTGGACCCTATCAGCACACGGACGTCACCGTTGCGGACCTTTTCGAACAGAGCTTCCTTCTCGGCGTCATTTTTTGCCTCATGCACAAAAGCAATGTCGGTGTCGGGAATCCCCTTTTCGTTGAGCAGGTCGCGCAACTTTTGATAGGTGGTGAAGCTGCCATCTTTCTTCGGCGTACCCATGTCCATGAAAACAATCTGAGTCGCCCTCACATCAGCATGCTTCTCCCACATATCGAAGATGTTGGTGGAGACAGCGTTGAGCTTCAAGCTTGAGTCAGATGGAATCAGTGGATGCACCAACTGCATATCGAGCGCAGCTTTACGACCAGCAGAGGCGATGGACAGCATGTTGTCTTCGTGCGGCTTAACCTGCCCTCGGCGCACTGCGGTAGCACGTAATGCTAGGTGTTTCATGAAGTCTTTTTGGAAGTCGGTTTGATCAACGGAGATGATATCCAGTTTGACCTCAGGCACTGGCAGATTGAGGTCACTCGGGTTCTTCACATCGGCAAAGGTGCGGAACAACTTGATCATTTCCGGAAGATTCACGAACCGCGCGAAGCGCTCGTTCACGCGGAAACCACCGCCCTCTGGCAACGGCTCCAACGAGCTAACTACATCACCGAAGCGGCGAGCCCACTCGTCGAAGTCATAGATACCCATGTCCTCGAACAGCTCAGGTCGAAGGTTGCTGCCATGAACATAGAGCTCGCACATCGTGTTCGACACTGGGGTGCCGGTAAACCCGTTCACACCGAAGCTTTTGCCATGTTGCTGGCGCATGAACTCGGTAAGCATGTTGAGGTTGGTAGCTCGCTGCGACCCTCCACGCGTTACCCCCAGCACATCCATGTTGCTGTTGATTGCCAGGTTTTTGTACAGGTGGATTTCATCGACGTTGATCATATCAATGCCAAGCTGGTCCGCGGTTAGAACCCCTGACTTGAGCTGCTCATCATTGAAAACCTTTTCAACGTCGCTCAGGCGAGATTGGACCGTCTTAAGCTGAGCCTCCAACTGGCGTTTAACCCGGCCGTCCGCCTCACTCATTTTAGCTTCAATTACCCTGATGTTTTTCAGGTACTGAGCCGTCTGAATTTTCAAAGGCGCTTGGATGCGGTTCATCATGCCATGCGTGAATACGACCATGTCCCAGTCATTGTTGCGCACGCGCGCAAGAAACCTTTGTCGTGCCGTGCCCTTCAAATCGTCGGCTGTGACCTGCAAGATCCGCGCAGACGGGAACATCTGTTTGGCCTCACGTGTGATCTGGCCGAGCATGTGGTTTGGCACTGCGATGGCTGGCTTGTTGCACATGCCGATCTGCTTGAGCTTCATCGCGATGGCGACCATCTCGAACGTCTTGCCCGCACCCACACAGTGTGCCGCCATGACATTCAAACCCATCATGGCCATCGCCACGATATCCTTTTGGTGGTCGCGGGGCTTCCACGTGGGCGCCAGTCCTGGGAAGGTCAGACGTGCACCACTTACCTTAGGAAGGGCAATGGTATTGGAGCTGGCGTTGTACATCTCGGTGTATCGGTGCATGCGATCAATATCGCGAGTGACCCAAGTCCGGAACGCCTCTTCGATTTCGTCCTGTTTGGTTCTCGAAGCCATTGTGCGGTCATCACTGACAACCGAGCGATTGTCTGGAAGCTTGTCGTAATGGGTCGGCTTCTGGGAGTTGAGCTGCATTTCGAGCAACCGTTCGAATGAGCAGTCTTTGGTGCCATGAACAGTCGTACGTCGAGTGACGTGAGTGTTTTTGAATGAAGTAGATACTTCAATAGCCCATTGCGAAATCTCCGGAGTGTACTTGACCCTGAAATCCCTGGCTGAAAGCTCGGTGCCAAACAGCTCAGACACGAAGCTTTCGATATCAGCTTCAGGAATCCAGCCAACGCCTAGCTTGAAGTAAATATCCTCGAACGGGATAGGCTCTGGCTGGGCTTCGCGAAGCTTCACCACGTTCACTTGAAGCTCTGGCATTGTTGCCAGCGCTTGCTCGGCTTGCTTGAGCTTCTGAACCACGTTTCCGCTCAGGTATTCGTGCTGAGGCTCGTACTCGTGAGTTGCAGGGTTGAAATAGACCAGATCCCCGACAAGCTTTTGCTTGATCGAGTCAGCATCCTGGCCGAGTGCCTCTGCCATCAGCGCGAAGTCGATGCCGCCGGTGCGATCGATGGAATGGAAGTACGCATCTTCAGGGGTCTCAATCTTGTGTTCGAGTTCGGCACCAACCACGCGCTTGCTGAACGTGTCCGCGAGCCCTTCTACCAGCGCCTTTTCGTCATCCCATATTTCAAGGGCACAGACCTCGGCTGAACCCGCGTCATCGCCATAGACACGGACGTTTTTGGTTGCATTGACCGGCCCATGCTTTTTGACGAAGGCCTCGTAGCTTTGCTTGGTCCGATCCTGAACATCCTGCAGGACGGTATCACTGCCATTCAGCTGCGCGGCAATGAGGTCGCGACAAAGATCGCGCAACCCAATGAAGTCCTCCATGATCGCGATACGTTTACCAGAGAACTTGGTTTCAGCAACGACGTGCTCGAAGCCGACGTGAATACCCTGATCGTCGAACCGGTGCGCTAAATCGACAATTTCGAGAATTTCCCCGTTGGCACCTATAATGTTGTCGCCAACGTAGTTGCCAACCTGCTGATCGATCCGCTGGAAATCACTCCAGTCTTCAACCGGGAAAGCTTTGCTCACCTGGGTTTCGGTGTCCTTTACCCAGTCAGTCCGTCGAGCTACACCGTCAGTAATGAACGATCCAATGCGCTGGTCCACCATCTCAGCCAGGCTGTCGAACCGTCCGCTCAGGCTCAGGTGCGAGATCGAGTCGTTGTTCAACGCTGGCTTAGGGCCGAACTGGGTGCTTTGAAGCGTGTACACGCCAATCAGGTTCTGTGGGTTGTCGAGGAAATACCGATTGATGCTGTAAGCCCCTGCCGGGTCCTCCACCATCCGCCCAGACTCTTGATCAAGCGTTACTCGGACAGATTCGCTGTAATCGAAAGAGGGCAGCGTCCCCTCCGGACGACGCTGAAGGAACACGATATCCGTGTCGACCGAAGCGTTCAGGTGCGAGAAAGCCTCACGGGGAAGCCTCACAGCGCCCAGCATGTCCGCACGACCCACCATGGCTTGCCGAACTGAAGGATCGGACTTGTCGAGGGAGCCTGCCGAGGTGATCACAGCCATCACACCGCCAGGCTTGAGCTGGTCAAGACTACGCAGCATGAAGTAGTCATGGATGTGGTGCGCATCTGCATACTGGGAGTCGTGGATGCGGGTTGATCCGAACGGTACATTGCCGATTACTGCATCGAAATCACGCGCCAATACCGCCTGCTCATATTTGGTATGCAAGATGGTGGCGTCAGGGGCAGCAGCCCTCGCCAGCCGCACAGTGATCGGATCACACTCGACACCAATTAACGTAGCGTGTGATTGTACTTTGTCAGGTGCAGACGTAAAAAAAGCAGCAGCGCCGCACCCAGCGTCCAAGAACTTGCCACCAACGTTCACGCCGCTCTTGAGAAGCCCTTTCCACATGGATTCGGCCAACTGCGGGGCTGTGTAATATGACTCAAGCCGGTTTTCAAGATAGGTGCGTTGAAAATCAGCGGGGGTCATCCCTAGATGCTGTGCAATCTGATTGCCTTCGTTGTTCTGATAGGACTTGGGCTGATCGATGCGAAGATTGTTGCCTTCAACCCCCCAGCCTTTGAACGACGTGAGCAAGCGCTTCTGGAAATCGTTGGGTTCTTTACCGCTTTCAACCTGCGCCAATGCCTCGAAAATAATCGAAGCTGATGCTTTCCGATCCTGAGCTTCCCGCATGTGTGAGCTTTTAGCACCGCGCCATTCGCGGTGGATCGCATGTTCTGGAATCTCGTCGCCTGGCAGTTCGTACGAACTACTGCCGTCCTCCACGCCAACGGCGTGCTGCTCAACAACTTGCGCGGTTGCAGTTGCTGCAGGTGAGCGTTCTAGAGGTGAAGGGTGGTTTAGGTTTGGCTCCAATTCGACGGGAGATTGAGCAGGTAGCTCTGTGGCAACCCTGTCCGCCTCGATCTGTTGGATGGCCTTGGCATGCAGTGCAAGGAGCTCGTGGTAAGGCGAGTGCTGGAGAGCCTCAATTTTTGACCGAATTTGGTCATGCAGATCTGCGCCCGTGAACTGGGTCAGGTAATCCAGTCGATAGTCGTTGCCGACTAAAGCCATTTCGATCTGCTGGCCGACAGGGACCGGCAAAACGACCGAAGCTGCAAGATCTCGGTTCTGCTCAATCATGCCCTCAACGTTGAATCCAGCAGGATCAATCGCCGCGTAGTATCTGCCGTCGAGAAATTCGCCTTCTTTGGTGCGGTGTCCAGCGAGCGGCCTTGCCGCATTCATGACGATCCAGCCTTCCGGGAATTCCGGCAGGCTTTCAGGAGCCGCGATGACTCCCTTGAAATCTTCGATACTGAAGCGGACCCGAACAGCTTCCTCTTCGGGCGTGGGCGCTACATAAGCTTCGGTCCGGGGACTGGCAGTGTCGCCATGCCCATTCTTCTGTACCGCTGACCAGACCTGGGATATCTTGGCACCGAGTTCCAAACTGATTTCGCTGACAGGCCTTTCCAGTTGATCCAGCACTTCGAACACGGGGAGCATGTCGCCATTAGTGTGGCCGGTTAGGTGTAGCCCGCGGTTACCTACCGAAACGATGATGGAATCGCGGCCGTTGGAGAATTCGTATTCGGTGCTATCCGGCTCATCCAGTGCATTATGACCAGCTGCAAAACCTAGTTCTGCAAGTGCGCCAGTGATGTTCCTGTTGCCATGGATACGTTGACCAATTGCGCTGGCGATAATCGCATCATGCTGGTCGGCCAGGTCGAAAGCGGAGGCAAGACTGAAGGCATCGTTGGCGTAGCGCATCGCAAATGCCTCGATCACGCTGTCGCGTAGCCCCAGTCCATGCAATTCACGGCGCTGACCACGAGACAGGATAACCTGAGCGGTCTCACCGCCAGCTTCATAGGACAACGCGTCAGCGAACGCATCGTGATCCAAGGCATTCCCACTGACAACGCTCTGGTACAGCTCGTAGGCGGTGTCATACTCCCGCTGATTGAATGCTTCACGAATCCCATTGATGGAGTCGGGATCAAAGTTCAACAGGATGCTGGGCGGTTCTATTGCGGCACTGGCAGGGTTGAGAGCACGTGTAGCAGGGTCAGCACCAGCTGCGTCACCTGGTTGGCCGTTTTGGTAAAACGCCGCCGCTTCGCGCAAATCATCAGCGGTGTATTCAAGAGTAGCTGATTCTGCAGGCGATTTGCCAGCGTTAGAGTTACTGTCAGTCGCTACTGGCTGATCTGATTCTGCTCGTGCGCCAGTGCGGTCATGCTCAGGCTGACGTCCTTGAGTAGGCTCTCCTTGGCGTACGACTTCGCCTGGTTGTGCCAAGCCGCTCTCACCAGATACGTCGAGTCCTTCGGCAACGGATTGCTCTTGCGGTAATCCATCTCCAGCGCCCTGGCTGCGTCGCTTAGGGTTTCCTGCTGACTGTAGAGGTAAGTCGCCAACTTCCCGGCCTGGAACAGGTCGATCATCATTTTGGGGTTCGCGTGGTACATGATTCCGTGAACTGTCCTCGCCCAGAACTCCATTTTCTCCAGATCCGCCATCATTGACGCTTCGATTGGCATGTCCATCTGCAGGGCTTGTATTGAGGTCTGTTGAGCTTGGGGTAGCAGCATTTCGGGTACCTACCTGTTGCCGGTTGGCAATTTTCTGTTTGATTGCTGGAAAAATGCGTTCAATGGGCCAGTCGACCATGGCCGACTGAGGAAACTGCTTGTACAACTGGCTGAGGCTGAAATCTTTGATGCTACGTGTCCAGTAGACCCGCTTAGGGAATCGCTCATCACGTGCGAAACCCAAGCCCCTGAGTGTCGCCAGTGTTGCTTCGTTCTTGAGTCCAACCCCAGCTAACACAAGCGTGTGATTACCATCGCCGCTGTGATCACGTCCCATCACCAACTGCATATCGTAGCTGGCAAAATCCAGCCACTTACGTGTATTGCTCATAGCTCATTCATCCGCGAAAACCGAGCCTTTGGGCCCGGTGTTAGTCGAAGTGCAGTTAGCCCATCCGGGGCGAGGAACGGGAGAGAGCGATTGCCTCTGCATCGTTGAAAAGGGCTTCCAGGTTGTCATCATCGCCAAGGCCGATGCCAAGCTCCTCAATCAGGGCAACGTCATCAGCGAACCCGTCCATGTTGTACATATCGTCATCGAAGCCATCATCGAGGGTTGGCTCTGGCGCATGATTGGCCGCTGGTCCGGCAGCGGGAGCGGCGTTGGCAGCAGGTGCATCGCCAAACTCAGCCGCGTCCATGATTTCAGCATTGGTAAGCGGGCGCTCTGGCGCTGCCTGGGAAGCTGAGGTCTGTGCCGGTGCAATGCCGGCACGCATCGCTTGCCGTGCCGCCTCTACCGCGAAGAGCGGCACCGCTGGAGTCAGCTTCGAACCTGGTGATGGGCAGGTATCGACCGTTGCAAATCGACCAGTCCGCGTTTCCTTGATATGGATGAACGAGCCGCGGTACCCAATGAAGGGTTCATCCAGCTCGCGCTTGATGCTATAAGCAGCTGGAATACTGAAATACGCCTGCTGACGGTTCTCGGCATTCATCACCACGTCTCGCCCTACGCTGATCGCCAGCCCTGGCAGCACAGCAAGATCAATACCCTTCAACTTTTCCGGTGTAACTCCGGGCTGTGCGAGCAGGTTATCAACCACTTGAAGCACTTGCTGAACGCCAGCATTCTTGAGGACTTGAGCTGTGAGTTCCGCATCGGTTGGGAACCGTAGTCCTAACTCCTTCTGTTCTTTGTTTTTGAAAAGGCCACCAGCGCCATACACCTTGAAGGTGTTGGCATTGAAGCGTACGACCGCAAGAGGTGTGATGCCACTTACCGGGCCATTTTCCCAGACACCCTTCCCCGTTACGTCGTGGGTCACGGCTGACGCGGTGGTGGCAGCCCACGGCTTTAACTGCTCGACGATGGCAGATACCAGAGAGCTCTTGAGCTGGGAGCCGTCAATCACCACGCCTCCATCATTTGGATCAAATGCATGAACCTGCGCGCTCGCCATGTTATTGGAAGTCCGCACACGTTGTGGTTGCATCACGGCGTCAAGACACAGACCGTTCCCATAGGTATGGAAGTAGTCGGCTTTGAAGATCGCGGCGCCGCCATGATCGCCGGTTCGAGTAGCCTTGTCTGCGCGGAGGGCATCACCCTTTTTTGGAAGCACCTGGTTAGCACTACGCTTTTGGGCAACAACGAAAACCTTCTCGCCCGTATCCTTGCGGGTACCACTGACCCGAAAGACGGTTTCATTGGATTTTGAGATAACAGCATCAGCATCGGCGATAACCAATAGCGTTTTAGGCTTTTGGTCCTCACGTTGCTTTTTAAACTTGTCGGCAAAAGCCTTGTTCACGTCCAATTGTGTTACTCCTATCGCAAGCCAGTTGTGGCTCTCATGGGGTTTTGATTTGTGTTTTCATTGATGGGTGCGGGCTCGAAAGCACGCACGAATGCCTCACTGAGATGCCCCGTTTCCATCTCAATTGGCATATAGGGTTGGTCGACCGGTTCTTCGCTCTGGAATTCTGGATCGTCTTCGACCGAAATCATCGATTCCTCAATCCATGCTCCGAACCGCTCGGCCGCTGATTCTTGGAACACCTTGCCAAATTCCTTGGCATCTTTCTGGCGAGCAAGCTCTACGATTACGCCATCCTTGCGGAGCTGCTTTGTGTCGACTCCGCGATCCCTGAGGTACGCCTCAGCCTTGGCCAGGTCCATCGTTTGCTCATACAAATGCGGTGAATCTACATCCACACCACGAAGACTAAGCTCACTCACCAGCGCTGCAATTGAGTAGCCACGTTTGTCTGCTTGAAGCTCCTCAGGGGTCGCTCCCAGGTACTTGGCTTCCGCAATAACCCTTTCAGCGTCCAACTTATTTGGACGGACGGTCACTACGGCAAGAGGAAGAGCTTTGCCTTCGAAATCTACCTCGGCCAGCGCTCCGTTAATGCCCGCCTGCGCTTTTTTCGCAACGGAATCGAGATAAGTGATACCTGATTTGGCCATGATGTATTGCTGTTGATACTGAGCAACCCGAAGCTCGGTGACCTTATCCAACTCAAGCTTTCCACGCTGAGCAAAGCGAGGTACGACGCCTTTCAGGACGTAGTCGTTCCAGCACTCCTTACCCGCCGCGAGGATTTCGGACTGGAGGGATCGCTTCAATTCCACTGGCAACGCGACGATGCGGCAGCCAGGTGTGTCCATGGCTGCAATCGACGCCGCGATATCACTGATGCGTTGCGGGCTGAACGAACTGACATTCTGAGTAAGGTGCTCAGCCATTTCAGATGGTATATCAAGTTTGGCAAGTTCTAAGCCATCAATCCGGATGCCAGCGATATTCGCAAGCGTGGCATAGTGGTGAAGTTGAACCTCATAATCAAAGTCAATTTCATCCGAGAAGGTGCTAGGCACCTTATAGTCGGGGATATAGCGCCGACCATTCTTAATTACGATATCGTCAGGGTTACCTACCATGAATTCGTAGCCAGCCCTTTTACGCGCAGAGGCCATCGCTGCCATCGCAGCATGATCAATGACGGCTCCGTGCTTTTTCAGATATACCTGGCGGGCGAGATCCTCCAAAGCGTTCCCCCTGCGCATATGAAACGTCTCGAAGCTGGGCAGGCGCTTCATTAGCTTGCCCTCGACAATCTCGGTGACAGAATTGAAGCCTGTATGACGCTCACCCCTAAAAAAGCTCACCACCGCGCCCATCTCTGAGCCGCCGATACCATGTAACCGCTTGGCATGCCAATCGGCGCGTGAAGCATGATACCGCGTGATTCCATCGATCCAGCGTGCCGCGTCTTCCTGAGCGATGACGTCAAACTGGGGGAGCCGGTCTAGGGTTTGCTTCATATGATGGTACTATACCTTGTGGGCGGTAGGCGAAAAATAGGGCGCAGTCGCACCCTCACCCCTTGTAGGAGTGTAGGCTTGACGCACCCTTGACGTCAATTTTCCGTTATAAAAAGATCTTTTCCCAGATGCACGATGCCCGCGACAGGCACTATCGCAGGGCCTATGTATCTGGTAATTGACGTAACGAAATCTAGACCTATAAACGATTTAGGAGCATCGCTAACTAAATCTTTCTACTGCTTACAATTTCAATATCACTAAAAAGCTTGCCCAGAGTTACGCCTTCAATCTTGCTGAGATCAAAGACAGTAGCCACCTGAAAATCACCAGCCTCTTGTGTTTTCACAGGATAGGCGATAATAACCAAATGTTTAAACAAATCAGATTCAATTACCTTATCGAACAGATATGGGTGAGCAGTACCATTGCGAGGGAAATCCTCAACCCTAGCATGCAGCTCCTTTTTCCAATGCTGCAGGATCTCATCTGTGATGTCCTTCTTGGTACGAACCATGGACAAAAAGCCCGTGTGCTGCACCCCGCGTTCTACATCATCTGGATCATTCCCCACTTTGTTTTTGATCCAGTTACCAATATCTACCGGGATCTGTGCGATGGATGCATGCATTCCATGCTCAGCTGCCTGATTCAGAAGGTAAGCCTCTCCTGGGTTACGGTGTCCGTAAAGAAAGGTGATGCCTTTCTCAGGAAATCTAACACTAGGGAAGCGGCTTTCAACACCTTGCAGAGATACGGTCGGGCCAATCGGCCTGCCGTCACCCCTTGCCTCGTACCACAAGACCGTGGACAGATTGATCTTAGACATACCTACTCCGCTGGAAACACAACAAAACCGGGTTACAACCGGACATTGCACCGCTAGACTATACCTGTTTTCTCCAAAAGCAGGAATTGCCAGTGCCGCCTAAAGCTAAGCCAGCACCGCCATCAGCGGGTAAAAAAGGTCTAGAACCACCCATTCGATTAAGTGGTGGTAACTTAAAACAATTCAGTAGCGCAGTTGACATTGGGCTCGTTGAGGTCGGCACCGCCTTCGGTTTGAACACGACGAGGCTGTACAGCATCGTCAATAAAGATGAACCATTGAAGGCCCCGCTGGCCATCCTGCTGCGCATCTATGAAGCATTTCCCGAAATGCTGCCCCGCATCACTACTCCTACTGTCGATGAATTCGTAGCGTTGATCCGGCGAGCTCAGCCAGGCTTTAAGGAATACTCAGTTGGGCCATTACTGGGACTCGACAAAAACTCTTTTTACCGGATACAAGAAAAGGGATTTGAGGCGTCTAAGGATGCGACTAAGATCATTGTCATTCTCATCTGGAAGCTGTTGAACGCAGACATTAAAAACTGGCCAATCCTCAAAAGTTTGATCGAGGCAGAAGCTGCGTCACGCGGTCAGGACCCTGCCAAAATTTGGACCTCTGGCCGCTGGACAGAACCTAAAAAGACCGCAGATGTGCAAGCTGTAGACCGTGACGACGTGTCGCAATCAGAGAGCACTGTTGCCAGAAGATCGCGCACGATGGAAACGAAGAAAATTACGTGGGCGAACTAAGTTAGGAGCTCGACATGGACACCACGAAGGAAGCGGTTTCACTAGCCATTGACGACGTGGTCGATGCGCTCGCGCGATTTAGACATGAGGCGCTTCGGCCTGACGCCGTTGGTAAAACCGTGTACTTCAATGAGCTGGGCGAGGTGCTTGAGTGCGACGGCGCAGAGCAGCTGATCTCTGCTCTCTCCAAGTGGGACGTTATGGACGATGCAGAGCACGGTAGCGTAGTCCGCTTCCCTGGCGTCGCGGAGGCATCACCAGGTCTGCTGGAAGCAATTGCAGATTTGAATGAGTACAAAGCTCGCCTTGAGCAATCTGTAGGTAATCTGCCTGGCACCACAACCAAAGATCGTCAGCGGCAATTGCGAGAACTCTTCAAAAAGAAAGGTATGGGACGCACTCACCCTCTGCAGTGCTGGCGCGAAGTTCGCATCCTGGGCGAAAGCGAATTCAAGACCATAGGGTTCTCGACAATCAAATCATCGTTTGGCTCCGAGGCACTGTCGAAGGAAGAAGCGCTGATACGGCTTGAGCGCCGCGATGCCCTAGACATAGCTGCCAAGCTAGCTGCGCGGGATTGGAAGACGGTGAGGTGGGTGATGCCGGTGGCCCCGTTCCTGAAAGCAAACGTGTCATACCGCGAGGAAGGAAAGCTGAGGAATGCAACGTTCCATGGCAGCCTACCGATCATTGTGCCCGCGGGATATTGGCCAGAGAAAATCAAGTACAACGTACCTAAAGCGTCTGAGCCAACTAAGTTGGGAGACGCCCAGGACCGCATTGCTTTGCCCTTCCGCGAAGGGGCATACCTGACGGCAAGCTAAGCTCAGCGCATCGACATGAAAGGGCGCGCAGAGCGCTTTTGAGAGGAGCCATGCATTTCACGCAGCACTTCACGCGGGCTAGGAATAAGATCCCGCAGGTCTGAGATGCGGCAGTCTTCCACGGGCCTACCTTTTGTGATGTACGACCAGTCAGACTCACCGTGAAGCACTTGCACAGGCTTTTCGGAGCCATGTAAACGAACCGCTGCGGCCGACGAAGGACCACAGTGCTTGAAAGACTCAAACGAATCGAGCAGGGCCTGTATGTTCGTTACGGCTTTCTCATGCATATTTAACCACGCCATTGTCTAGTTCTACACCACACACGGGGTTAGCTATACCAATCTCCCGTGTGCCATCTATCACCGTTACGACATCACCTGTCAAGAGGAGTTCAGAAACGCAGTCAGCCACCCCAATGAGGCGCAACCATTCAACCGGAGTTTTCCGGTCGTCGTCTTCCTCGTGCAGCTCCAGGATCAGATCGTTACGACCGACGATCGTGATCAGGTCCGCACGACCCACCACCAAATCATCGCCGATGTATCCGGCCTTACCGTCCAAAATGATTGTCGGACGATTGTTCCCCCCAGTGCCCACCAAATAGTCACACAAAATCAAAGCACCGCCTCCTGTGAATTTTGCAGCAGCTACCTACCTCACTGCCTCTGTAGCTGCTCTGCCGCAATTTGCTCTATCGCTTCCTGTAGGCTTAAAGATGAATTAGCCGAAGCTTTCATTTTCGCCTTGATCGCCGCCTGAATGTCAGGGACGTATTTCGCTAGTGATCTACGCGCCCATGCTGGTGATGGGCCCTTGCTGTATAGGATACCACGAAGTGCGCGCTCATCTGCTTCGGTCGCATATGCCCATCTCTTGATACCGCCCATCTGAAAGTGGAGCAAAAGACGTTGCACACCTTCTGTGGTTTTGAATACAGCAAATACCATCGCCCCTTTTGACGGGCTTGGCTTAGTGATGCCCAACACCGCGTTTCGCTCATCATTGCTTAGAGACAAAATCTCCTTCACCTCATCAGCCATCGCGGCTGATTGACTAGCCCCGAACACAAAAAAGGATGAGGCCATGTCGCGCATGTTCTCTGGAAAGTGCTTTGGTACCTGGGTGCCCAGCATCAGGCCGACTTGGTATTTTCGTCCTTCAAAGGCCATGGAGTCAATGATATCGAGCGCCCCTTGCACTCGGCCGACACGGTGTAGCTCATCAGCCCAAAACAACTTGTCAATACGAGCCTGTGATTCTAGATATTTCAGATGATACACAAGCACTTCATCTGGAATGGACAGCGCATGCTGTTGACGTTTTAGGTCATCACCAGTGTCCACCAGATTGACGAATAAGTCTTCCGTTTGAAGGCGCATAGCGACCGCGAAAAACATTGAACGATTCCAATCGTCAAATGGGGTAACTCCCCTGCCAAAAACGTCAGACATATCAAAAATGCAGACGCGTGCCTCAGAAATATCGATATTAGTCACGCCGCTCATGCAAGGAAACAAGTCGTTCGCATGACTAATTCGCGAAGAAATGGCAGATACTAAAGACTGATCTTCGAAGCGGTTATTAGCGAAGCGATCCTCCAATCTGTCTAGAATCAAGAGCAAATCACCCAGTCTGGGAACTGCTTGACGCTGTGCAATCTTTGCAGCATGCAATACCTCAATATCGCTATTGATAGCGCCATAGATTGCAAGAGCGTCTACAACTTCCCAATAGTAGGTTTGCTCATCAGCCTCGAATTCGATCTTGTTCAGAGCTCGGGATACCAGCGGATCGGCACCATATACTTCAAACATTGTAGGCTGGGATTGCCTAACCGCTGGGTCGCGGTCGGCGTAAGCTTTGTCAATAGCAGCAGTCAAGATATTCATCACGGAGGCGACGCCGCCCTTTGCAAGAAGATCATCACACATCATGCCGAGCCAACTCAATTGGAACTTCATCTGCTCTGCCAGTGGGTACCTCATACAGAGGCGAGTGTCGAACATGTTTTTCACCATTGAACCATCGTTGGTGAAGGGCTTGAACAACACCTCGTGCTTACGATCGGCAGGGAGTGACTCATAGATCAGATCCACAACCCCACGGGAAGACGCTCCGAAATCAAGGCCTCGGATGTATGCCATTTCACTCGCTTGCGGGTGATTTGCGAAATAAAAGATATGGTCAGCAATGCAGTTAGATTTGCCGTAACCCATACCGCCCATGATCAGCGTAAGCATCGCATTCTGCTTTTTACTCATAGGCTGGTGCGGTACCAATACGCCATCTGAGGTCCTGAACCACATGGAAAGCTCTCTATCCCACAAGCTCGCGGGCCGCATGATAGGCAACTGAGTTACGCAGTCAAATTCTGGTTGAGGCGCCTTCGGACAAACTGGCGGAATGGCGTAGCCAGGGGTTGCAGACATCATTGCTTCGACAGGGCATCCATACATAGCATCGACTTGCTGGCCACCCCACTGCTGCAGCAATGTTTCGACGTCGCGGGCGCGGCCCTGTAGCTCAGCAATATCGTAAAGAGGGCTTCCATCTGCTGTGTAGCTGACCTTTGTTTTAGACCATGTAGTAACGGCCAAACCAAAGCCTAGAACGGTGCCACCCATCTCCTCGTAGTTTTTCAACGCATTGTCCGCCTTGGATATTTGGCGATTGCTGGCAGATGCGAACGAGAACACTGACGCAAAAAGCCGATTCCAATAATTTGCTTGAGAGGAGTTCGACATCAAACTGTATACCATGCGCACCGGCAGACGCCTCTGGTAGCACATGATCAGGAAGTTCTCGATATTGACTGGGCTTGTCGCGGTTTCTGAGATATACATGGGAGCATACGTTCGGTCACCAATCTGAGCGTATCGTCCCATATCAATCGCATCCTCCATCATCTGGTGAGACAACTTTGGAGGAAGCTTGAAAGCCCAGTCATTTGGCTGAGCATCGCTACGCTGAAGTCTCTGCTTCGATGGCTTCACGTCATCGGTGGCCCTATAGCCCATATCCGAGGGTTTAATGCGGGGGTTCCAACGAGGGCTGGTGGCGGCAGGCATAAGAGACATACGCATTGCTACTAGTGCTGCACGGGCGGTCATTCGCTCGATGGCATACGGCTGCTTACCAACATCATCCCGCTTCTCAGTCATGAAGGTCATGACCTTGTTTACGTGCTGTTCATGCAATGCATCCAGGGCGCGGACACCGGCTTTTAGCATCATCGATCCGCTACCCTTAGCAGAACCTGCAATATCTCGGCGACGTTCGGCTAGTGCGCTCACCTGGTCGGCCTTCTCCAACGAATCGATATGAGTCACGACCATGAGGTATTGCTGTTCGCTGGCACAGATAGCGCCATAGATCTCAGCTTCCTCCAGCAGAATGTCCTCCGTGGCGAGTCCGCGCTTCTTACCAGCATCAATCATGCGTTGCCGACTGGCTATGGCCTCCTCTTTCATTCCGTCCGGATCAAACTCATATGACCAAAAAATATCGAAACCAGCGTCGGACTTGTTCCTAGATGAATATGAATTACGAAGAAAATCAACCCAGCACTCACGTAAATCCGCAAATTGATCGGGGAAATATTGTCCCATGTACCCCTTAACGCGGATCACGCTCATCAGTGATCCGTTGTAAAGCGCAAGAATGTCATCGGTATGCGGACACGCTATGGGGAAATACTGGGTATGATCTTGACGAGTCCAGGCACGAACCCCGTCATACAGATCTTCAATACCATCAAGAATCTTGTCAGCAAAATTCATCAAACCATACCCATAGTAGTTTTGAGAGCGTTCGCTACATCGGAGTAAGAACCGCTCTGTAACGTCCCTTTAGAAGCAGTTTCGTGCTCCATCATTTGTTTAGGAGAATAACCCATTTCGGTCAAAAACCGTGATGGCTCATATTGCTTATCATCTTCACCACCAGGAAACGCATATCGCTCGGAATGGAAAAATTCGACGTTGTGCATACCGCGGGTAATTCCAACGTACGCAAGGCGCCGCTCTTCTTCCATGTGGGAATAGCCCGCGTCTTCTTCAGATGTAGTCGACCGTGAATCAAGCGGCATTAGTCCCTCGCTCATACCCACCAACAATACCTCTGGCCATTCCAAACCTTTGGATCGGTGCAACGTGCTCAATGTGACCTGGCCACGATCTCCCTCAGTTTGACCTGCATCACGAAGAGCAATCTCAACAGCGATGTCGCGCCACGTTAAGGATTCACCGGCCGATACCCGCTCGGCTAGCTCGCTCTCGATGTTTTCTGTCAATAGCTGAATATGTTGTGCTCTTTTCTCGCGCAGCTGATCGTCTTTTTCTCGTTCCAAAAGGGCCATAGGGCCTTCTACTGCCCACTTTACGAAGTCTGAAACCGTATGACACATTAGTGTCTCGCCTTGCAACTCGTCGACGAATGAGCGCAACGCAGATATCCTGTTAGTTGGCACATCATCCAACTGACCTGGGAGCTCATACACGCTTGCACTGGGGATACGTTCTAGCCAATCGCAAACTGCATAGCTGCTGGACTCACCGAACTTGTCGATATAGGGAGTAAGTGCTCTAAGCGCATGGGTGTCGCGGGGGTTACGCGCCAGTCGTATGGCATTGGTGATCGCCACAACTTCGGCGCGATCAAAAAGGCTCATACCGCCAACAACATGATAGGGGATACCAAGTTTTCTGAGCGCAGGCTCAACGAGCATCGCCATTCTGTTGGTCCGGTACAGAACTGCAATCTCAGAGGGTGAAATACCATCTGCGATGCGACGCTTGATACCTACAGCAATGTCTTGAACCATGTCCCAGCTGTTCGCGTACTCGCTGAGGTACGGATCTGTACCCTCTTTGCCTTCGGAGAAAGGAGTTTTGGGCATCCGCGATTCGTTGAATTCAATCAGTTGGTTCGCGGTATTCACGATGCGCTGGGTCGAGCGATAGTTCTGCTCAAGACGAAGATCTAGGGCATCGAAATCCCGAAGAAATAGCTGCAGGTTGCGTACGTTCGCGCCACGCCAACCGTAAATGGACTGATCGTCATCACCTACCATGGTGACGGCGCAGTGACCAAGTGCGATGCGTTTTACAATCTCGTACTGAACCCTATTACTGTCCTGGGCCTCATCAACAACTGCACACCCAAGTTCAGCACGCACGCCGTTGAGAAATACCGGATCGCGGGCTATTCGCAACAGAGGCAGGAAGATCAAGTCATCGAAGTCCAAGCAATTTGTAGATTGCTTGAGTTTCTCGAATCCTGTCAGCGTAGACCATGCTATCTCTGTCTCTGAGCTACTTAGCTTGTGCGCTTCTTGAAGTGCCTGGGTGAGTACTGCTTTGTTCTTCGCCTCGTTTCGCACGTCGTAGCCAGCTTGGCGCTTTAGGCTCCAAGTGTTCAACCAATTCATCGGGTTCAGGCGCTGCTTATCCTCCTTATCCACTCGCTTTTGCAAACCGGCATTCTGAGCTAGAGCACGAATGGCCCTTTTCACATCAGTGTCGGACAGCAGACTAAATTCAGGAGTCAGTCCAAAGCCCGCGGGATCAGACTTAATCAGCTTCATACCAAAACTGTGGTAGGTGTCGAATTTAATAGCCGGATGGATGATGCCGTTGACCCGCTTGACCCTTTCCTTCATTTCCTTGGCAGCTTTGTTCGAGAACGTGAGCATTTGAACATTCAATCCAACTGGTAGCTCGCCAGCGAGCTTGAGCGCACGCTGCGCAATGACCGTTGTCTTTCCCGAGCCAGCGCCAGCGATCACCAGTGTGGAGGCATTAAGGGGGAAATCTACGATTTCACTTTGCTGAGGATTTAAGCGCATTGGTCGCCTGCTCCAGTTCCTTTAGGCACTGCTTGTCCACCTGGACATTGCGTGCGTATTCCCTCGCTGAGATCAGGTGCTGTTGCACGTGAAGCGGGATGGTTTTATTAGCGGGGTATACCGCCAGATCTGGAAGGCTGCCTGGGTATAGCAGACCCGATTCGCGTGCTGCTTGTGGAATCAGATTGCGAACCGACTTTGCACACACGACTCCTATGCGGCCGTTACCGTACGTAGTTATTTCCATACCTTGGCCAAAGAGCTTTTTGGCAGTCAGCAAGCAGCGCATCCTATCCTCTGCCTGCAACCACGCAGTAGAAAGCGACTTGCAGATGTTGAAATAGCCTGAGTTGCGGCGAAGGGTTCCCACCCATAGGTTTTCGGCGGCCAGCCCATACGCATAAGAGATTGCCGATAGCCGACTGCGCAATGTACGCAGGCCCGTGTTGTGCCAGCCGGAAGCTACAGCTACTTGGATAACCTCTATAGAACCGTAAGTGGCCAAAAAAGCGAGCTCAGGGAGCGCACACCACTCGCGAAAGTTGCGGGCATCGTAAGCACGACCTTCCCGCGAAGACTTTTGGACATCGAGCGCCCCTGCCCCGTAGTTCATCAGTTCCCCTACAGACTCTTCAAGCCCATGAATCCTGATGCGTGCAAACAGCGGAATCTTCTGGTCGAACGCCCAATTGGCTAGGGTCTGCGGGTCTTTGCCCATATCTGGTAGATTGTGTAACGGCACCAGATTGACATTACCTGCGGGCACAGGAAGTTCAAGCATCTCACTGGCCCATTGTTCCCGAGGGAACCAGAAGCTGAAAACGTCGGCTTGTTCATGTCGCCGCGTACGTTTGCATGCGGTGTAGCGCTGGCACGCCTGCTCCGCTATCTGGAACATAGCCGAGCCTCTAGGCGGCTCTTGACTGCCATAAAGCTGTCCCACTGCCTGGGCCATGCCATAGGCCGGATATTCGATTAGCCCAAGCTGGGCCTTGAGCATGGCAGCTGCGCTACCAAGTATTTCAGCCAGGATCGCTACCTGATGCTCAAGAGTATGGATCGACAGGCCGAGCTCGCTCACGATTTGCGACAGCCTGGTACGAAAGTAACCATCGCTCGCAATGCTTGGTGCGCGACTCAGCCCGGCTTCATACAGCTTCTCCGAATCGCAATTGGTGACCCAAAGTGTTTGGGCTGGAAGGTCTGAGGTGCTACCGAAATAAAAGGGCCGGCCGCCATATTCGCAAGCGATGTTGTCATTCTTGCTGAACGGTGAAGCATCACGAAAAAGCGCTACTCCAATCTTTGACGGCATAACCCAACTCCATGGTATGGATAAAAAAACTACTCAAGCGACTGGTACGTTGCTGCGTTCCAATACAGAGCCTGTTTCACCCAAAAAGATGAGCTAGGCCAGAATCGAACGCCGTCAAGAACCTCGGTGCGGTACTCGTAATACTCCTCAGGAAGAAGAGCCAAGGCGCGGGCGAAATCTGAATCACGGTCGTTTTTATACAGAGGAATGTTGCTGGCTAGGTGCGCGCTGCGACCCCGAAAAGCGATGTCCGTATCATTTAGAACGGCTGCCAACTCGTGAGAAGAGTCGAGGACGTTGACCCCTACCAGCGTATATGTCGCCACCAAGCAAATCTTGGCTTGAGAAACCTCTGGCAACCAGATCAGACTACCTGCTGCTGGGACTACCTCAGCGTGGTCTGAATGGCGGTCAGCCACTGCCCAATTGATTGCTATTGCGGAAGCACACAGCGGGCAAAGACAGGTAGCTGACTTCAAGCTCAAGGCGGCTAAACCAGGATGGCCGGGGTCAATCGGTACCATGTACCCATGCGGTACCTGTTTGCTGGGACGGCTGGCAAACCCACAGGCTGAGCACTTGAACCGATGCTTGGCGAGAATCTCCATGCCAACCGCTTTCAAGCGCTCGGATTCATACCAGACACCCTGGATGACCTTGCCCGCCAAATCTGGATTATCAACCGTCCCAATCATGCCGATCACTCAGTAGGAAACGCCAAGATCAGACAGGGTCGACTCAGCGTCACCTTCACCGTTTGTAGCGCTACCAGCCGCTGCCAAAATGATCACTGGAATCACAACAGCGACTGCACCGCCGATAACTGCGAAAAGCTGCCAGGTAAGAGGCTGCTGCTGCTTCTTTGTCGAAATGGCGGAAATAACGCCCCACGCCGCGAAGAACACGCCTACACCTGCGAAAAGCTTCAGGATGATAGGAACGATAATTTTCGCTTCATCACCCATACCCGTGAAAAAATTGGAGATCTTGAAGTCAGCCGCGCAAGCAATACCGGAATGCATTGCTAACACAGCAACAGCCACAGACAGCATAGCGGTTGAGACACTTTTGTTTACTTTCACGTTTACTACTCCTACGTTATGAAAAAAAGCCGAAGCCAGAAGAGGCCTCTACTGCCATTGCTATATGGATCGTGAATATCAGCGCAGAACCGGCGACAATTCGCGCAAAAATGTTACCGATTAGATCCCCTCTTGCATCGACTGATACCGTGCCGAGCTTGCCCATCATCATGTAGGCCCGACCCAAAGTGACGTATCCGGCAAGTACCATTATTCCGACAGCTGCCATTACCGCAGCATCCCACCCGGTGCCTGATCCGGTGTACTGCCCGATGTCTAGTGGATCGGAGTTCGCCCATAAGGTGCCCCCCCAAGCCCTAGCCATCAGTGCCAGATTGACCAAACTCGGACCGGCAAAAAGCTTCCACAGAATGTGTGAGCCTGGAGTTACAAGGCCGTTATTTCTGTCACCCAATTTGATGAACGCCATCACTCCAGATGCTGAAATCACAATGCCAATAACGGCAAATGCCAGAAAGATAAAATCTAAGAACGCAGGGTACTCCGCACTCAAATTTGTAAGAATCGATATGAATTCCATAGAGGCCTCTTCTTATCGAACAATCAGGCCTTCAGTAGTACAAATCGTACGCGCATTTGGATCGAAGCTTTTAACAACGCCGAACCCTGGCACCGATGTATCCGTCCTAACCATAATTCCTACCCCATCGCTTTCTCGCCGAATGTACGCTGTGGTGGACGACACACCCTTCACTTTCCAGTTCTGAGAAATCGACTTGGCGTTACATGAATTTCCACCAGCCGGTGCGACAGATTGTGCAATACGCTGAGCAGGCGCTGGTGCTGCCACAGAAACTTTGGCTGGTTGCGGTGCACGTGGTGCTTGCACTACAGGTTTAGGAGCTGGCGCGGACGCAGGCTGTGGATCTGGAATCATCGGCCCACCAACCAACACCATCTTGCCACTGCTTCCACCTTTAGCTACTGGTGCCTTTTGTGCGAGCATCGCTGCTACTGCGGCTTTGACTGCATCCTGAGATACCTTATCGAGTCGGGCTTCTGTCTTCGCCGTAAACACGGCCAACTTTGTATCGAGGTCGACAAACCGCGCCTTGAGTGCAGTGTTATTCGAATCGGATGCCTGGATTTGGCGCTGCATCTCGGCTACCTGTTGCTTCACTTCCTTCATGGCGCCCAGAACCTGATTCATTTCAGCACTGGTTTGACGGAACTGCTCAGTCATGTCCGAAACCTGCTTCGACATAGTTGGGTCCATCGCACCTTCTCGTATCGAGCCCTGATGGGCTGATGAGCTGGGAGCTGACTGCGATCCGACCGATGGATCGATTGCAGCGGCCTTGGCCAAATTGTCATAGAAGTTCTGGTCTTCTTCTTCCTGCTGTGCCGTACGACTCACAATGGTGGGCTTTGATGGCGCGGCATTGAGCAAAGGTCCTGTTGCTTCAACTGCAGGGTTTGCTTCGCCGCTTGCATGATCAAGATCTTCACCAGACGGAGACGGCATGATCTCGACCGGATCTTGATTAATAACTGGCTGCGGCCGAGCACTACCTGGCCGCTGCACGGGCTGTACGCTATCGTCTGGTGCGATCGAGATTTGCTGACGCTCATATGTTGCCGCGGGCGCCTCCATACGGGCCTGGCGGACTGGCGCTGAATGCGGCTTCAGGCCGGACATGATCCAGTACCCGACACCCGAAATCAGCATAACTGTTGCAACCGAAATCCCACCAAGTTTGAGCCATTTAGGGATTGGCTTCGATGCAGGAGCAGGCTTGCTAGGCCGCTGTGCTGGCTCTTCCTTGTGCGGGCGCACTACCTCTTCGTCGGCACTAGCCTCTCGCGTGCCGATGGGCTCGCCAGCTGTCAATGCAGGCTCGGTTGCCGCATTGGCGCTCGGACGTTCGAAATCTGAATCGTCAAATTCAAACTCTGGCCCGTCATTTTCTCTGGACATAATGTTTACCTTTACTTGTCGCCGCAAACATCGTCCATAAAGACGATACCGACTTCATCATTAACTTTTAAGGAGACTGTCAGGGGCCGGTCAATACGATCCTTGAAAACATCGCCAAGTGACTCACCGAGGTCACCGGCCGCGATTTTGAGTTCGCGAGATGAGTCGGCTGCAGTGTTCTGGATGACGCTATCGCCCACAAAGTAGGTCTGGGTGTTTGAATTACTCTGTGCCGCTTTACCTACGGCGCTTAGAACCGCGCCCACACCCCACCAGCCATAGCGATAGAGACTGTGATAGTCGACGTCACCACCTACTGCATTGAGCGCAGTCTTGGTGTCCAGTCCGATTGCCTTAATAGGTTTCGGATCTGCAATCCCCGCGACGCTGGTGAAATTCATCCGAACCCACTCTTCCTTCCGGTCGAATGTTCCCAGCAGACGGTGCTTCCGCAGCGGTCCGTTCAACATCTCTACGATTGCAGGACCACCCACGTCACTGTTCAGCGCCATCACCGCGCGGGCCATATACATTCGTCCGGCCCTGATAACGGGATTCTTGCACTTGAGCGGCAGCTCACCGGTTACTGTACCAGCGCTGCCCGCGCCGACATCCTGACGTGCGATGCCGCCAGCTTCACGTGCCGGTAGATCAACTTCTTGCTTGGGCGTTTTGTAGGTCCAGGACACGGACTGCAATCTCGGTTCCTCTGCCTCTGCCTCCGCTAATGCCTTGAAAAGTGATTGGACGTCCTTGCTCGGCACTGGAGAGGGGTTGCCCTTATTGCTAGACGGCGTAACAGGGGCAGCATGCGCACTAGTTGTATTCCCTGCGTCACTAATACGGTCAGGCTTATCAAGTTCGCGCTGCTCCGCAAATGGCTGCTCCTCTTCGGCAGTGACGACAATAGGGTGCGCTGATGTGTCCTGACGCTGCTTCTCGATCAGGCCCTCAGAGTTGTAACGGTTGGCATCCTCTGTCTGCAACGCACTGGGTTGAGTGTTCTTTTTGGCACGCACGTTACCGCCAGCGATTACGCCAGCTCCAGCTGACTTTGCATCACTGGCGGTAACGCTGTAGTAAGTCCAAGCTGCACCAGCAACCAAGATGGCAACTCCTCCGCAAGCCAGAACTAAGCGAGTCCGGTTAGCGGGCGCGAATATCGATTTGACTGCGCCCATACCGGTTCCTGGAAGCGCAACCTTGTCGCGGGCACCAATTCTGTCGTTCCTGGTGGTGTTGACCTGCTCCAGGTCGCTGTCATCAATCAACTGACTCATTAGTAGCCACTACCCTGCTGAGATTCTTCGTAAATGCTGGCAGCGACGTTGCGCTTGATCTTCAGCGACACGGTCTTACCTTCGTTGTTGCTAGCCATAACGATCGATGTCGTAGGCAGCTTGTATGCCCTGTATCGGCCGTTGGCATGGGAAGCGCCCATAACACGAGGGGAGAACACAGAGAGTGGGGTTTGCAGGTAAAGTGCATCACCTTTGAGCCAGGCACGGCCCTCACCGCCTTCAACGACCATAGCCTTACTGCCGATGGGCCCTACCCCATACAAAGCGTTGTTCAAGTCGGAATCAGTCTTGGTACCTACTACCACCTCATCAGCCCGATTTACTTTCTTCAGGTCTGTCTGAGGCCCGACCTCATCGATCTTCACAGTGACTTCTTTGTGGTAAACACCGGACTTGCCCGAGACCGCCAATGTAATTGGCGTGGACCGATTGACCAAATAAACGGTGATGTTCCCAGCCGCACCATTTTTCAACGACGACATATTCAGCGACCCCGCCTGAGGATCATTGATATCAATTCCTGTGCTGCTCTCGCCGTTTTCGTTAGTTGATGGAGCGGGCTCTACTACCCGAACGACCTCCACTAGACCGCTCAGGAAACTCATTTGCCGCCGAATGGGCCAAGGCTTCCCATAGGCATCAACAAAGTTCACGCTCGTGCTCATATAACGGGCGAGGAGGATCTGTGGTGTTTGGCTATTGGGGTCGCTGCTAACGTTAAAAACTTCTTCGATGTCCAGCGGTGCTTCGGCAAAGTCTTCGAATGTGTCCAGCACGGGCGCTCTTTTGGCGGCCGAAGCACGACCTATCTGGCCGCGCACGTTCAAAATGGTCTGCGGGTCCGCCACCAGTAAACCTTGTGCTGCTTTTTCAACGTCGTTCATAACCGGCGCGCTTACTTCTTCTGCGTGCACATTGACAGTGATCATAGATACGAACAGGGCGAGAACTGTACGCTTCATGTCAGCGCCCCGTAGTGCGCGGGCGCACAACATAACTTTCCACCCAAAGGCCATCGCCGCGAATGGCAAGCGACACACGTCGAACCTTCATTGTCATTTCTACGTCCAAGGAGCCACGCTGCCGACCGTCAATGTTTACGCGGTATGGCACATTCACTATCCATTCGGAATACCCGGTAGGGCTTTTGATCTGCTTACGAATTTCAGCTTGGCCCACTACCGCGTACAAGTTCCCTTGGTTCTCAGCAGTCAAATACTGAAGAAGGCCGCTCTGCTTCAGGCTTTTGGAGAAGTTAGGGCGGTTGCCATCGGAAAGGCAAAATGTTTCATTATTAAGTGTTTGCTGCCAATCCACGTAGGACAGACGATAGATACTTTGCACGCACTTGCTCGACCACTCCATAATCTGTTTGTGATCATAGAGGGGGTCAGTTAATAGAGGAATAGGACGGAACCTTCCGTCAAGAGTTTCGCCGACTACCTTCGTTTCAGGCTGATAATTAAACTGAACGATATTGCCAACAATTGACAGCGCAAGCATCGTAAATAAACCAGCAATGATCCGGTTCTTTATAGTCTTATTATCGCGCGCGTCGAGGCCGTGACGCATGAGAGCCAAGGTTCCGCTCATACCCAATAGCTCTTCAAGCTGCTCAGGCGTTAGCGCAACCGAATCGCTTTGAGCGCTTTCAGGCCTGACTTCAGATGTGTTTTTCGTAGATGCCACGTCGGTGTCCTTGGTCACTGGAGGCCTGTCTGACTCCAGTTTCGGCGTATCCTAGCAGGAAACGTTAACTACGTGTAGTATCATCAAACGATGCTAAATTTGGCAAGCGAATCTTCTGGCAATTGGCCGACCCCCCCGAAAAACGGGGATTCGCGCCAATTTTCTGTTTATCTATAGGAGTATTGAATGTCCCCGTCCCCAACCGTCGAAAAGCCGTCAGTATCGACCGGTCGAAAGATCACATTTGGTATCCTGGCGGTGGCTGCGATTGCAGTAGCCGTTGGTGCGGCGTACTGGGCCGGTGGCCGACCGGGTAACTATGATCGCGCTGTGGAAATAGGCAGTGTTCAAACACTAAGCCCTGCTCACGCAAGCATCCCTGCCCCCCTGACAGTCGATGAGGAGCAGCGCAGTGGAAATGCCAAACCAGCTCCTACCCCGAACACCATGAGAGCGCCGACCGCAGTTGCAGACATGTCGCTCATCCATCGGCTGCTGCCTAACTCGCTGATCCGAAATGCTGAACGACTCGACCTGGGCCAAGATACCTGGATCTGGGAAATTGACATGCTTGCTGACAAGGACGACCCGAACACTGGGGGGTTCGTCTACCTTTCGGCGGATGGCACAAAGCTACTCAACGGGCCCTTGATGGATAAGCGCAGCCGAATTGGTCTGGGCGGGCCTGCACGTGCCCCATCGCCTGCCAGCACAGATGCCGCTATATCAGCGAGCTCAACAGCACGGGCCTCCAGCGTTCAGGCTGACGCCAGAACAGGCGAGGACGCTATGAAGGATCAAGCCATCAAAGCGAATAAGCAGCGGGAGATGTTCATGAGCGGAATCGAGCAGCTTCCGTACATCAGCACAACGACAGGCGGGAATCCTGTATACGTAATGTTCGATCCTTTATGCTCAGCCTGCGCAAAACTTTACAAGCAGCATCAGGCTGTGTCGGACGCCTACAACGTCGAGTTCCGTTGGATTCCGATTTTCAACAACGAGAAGAGCTACCCTCTGTCCGCCTTGCTACGCAAAACCTATGATCAAGATCATGTCAAAGGCGTTGAAATGCTGAAGGGAATGTTGAGCAAGACATGGAAAAGTGATGATCACATTCAAGAGATCTCACAGCTTACGGAGGGCGATTATGGGCTTATCAAACCTGCTGCCCAAGTCTACATGTCGATCAACGAGGTGATGCCTGGTGTGGGTACTCCCTACGTGATGTTTCGCAACGCGACAGGTAATCCTGAAGCATTCAGCGGTGTACCGCTGTCCACGGATTGGATCAGTCTAAAGCCGTTGACGCCCGTGATGGAGAAAGGCGAAGGGTAACGCAGAAGGTGAGTTGCAAAAGGCCCTCACAATGTGAGGGCCTTTTTTATTGCATTCCGAACCGAGGGCCGCAGGGAGTCGGCCGATCAGGCTCCAAATTCCCGCACAGAAGATTGATGGTTGCTCCCGCGCCTTGCATGGCTGCCGCCAGCTCTGCACGCTCTGCTAGCTGCCCGCTCATGAACTGCTGGAAGATGACCTTTGCTTTACCCCCACCCAGTAGCGAAGCTACGCTTTCAACCCCATCTACAAAACCCCTCACCCTGTGAAACTGTTCGAGCCTATGCGAGCTAAGATCTAGCTTGCCGACTGCCCATAGTTGGAAAGCGTAGGCCTGCATTTCACTAGAGCTAGACTCCGCACTTGCCATGGCCAGCCCATTCAGACCTGCTCCGCGCATAGCGTCGATGACATACTCTGCCATTGGGGTACGGGGTGCGAAGATGTCGGCCAACGCAGTGCGTTCTGCGTTTGTCAGCAGCTTCGCCTCACACACGTGCCAAGACTCGTGATACACCGTCTCACGATCAGCGTATCGGTCGTTCAACATCACAAGATCCAGCGCAGCCTTGTACAGGCCTGGCCTAGAGTCTTTGTCACTTGTGAACATCAGGCTAGGAGCCTCTCTTCGGAACAACCTATCCATCTCTGTACAGGCGAGATCCATCAGGTCTTGGGGGCTGAGGGGGTGCGTGCTTTGATGCTCACTGTGCAGAACCCCCATATCGACCGTCCCCAGAACGGGATGAACGACACTTTTGACCGTGAGCTCTATGGCCTCAATAAGAGGTGTGACGAACTGGTTGATGCGCTCCAAATGCGCCGCGTCGGGGTAGACACCACCAGCTTTTCCACGTCGGATGAGATAGTCATTCCTGTGCCCTTTAAAGGCTAACTGATCATCTACCCACACCTCCATCGCACGGGCGAACATCTCGGCTGGCGTTGCCCAGTACGACCCCATCTCGGTTGACGCCTTCATCATGTCCGACAGCTCGGTGTAGTCCTCGATATTCGAGTGGTCACCATTACTGTGCGGCTGACGCATGATTGCTACCTGAAGGTTGCGAAACGCATCCCTAACAGGCTCTCGGAGCTCCGAGTGATTTAGGGTCGGAAGCCCACCAGCCTTCTGCAACCTGTAGCCGAAGGTATCGAGCAAATCTTGAGGTGAGCCTGTATGAATGTGCCCAAAGTGGTTGGCCACAGCATGCCAGTATTCATGTGCCAGGCTCCCATCACCTGACAACTTGGTGAGGTTCATCGCATAGTTTGCAGGTTCGAAATGGGCAACTGCTGCGTTTGAGCCGCCATTGCCTCTCGACCCTATGCAAAGACCAAGGCGCCCGCCTAGGCTTAAGGCCATCGGCTCCCAGCCAACTAATTTGGCAAAATCCAGCATGGAGTCGTAGGAAAGATTGAGGTGCTTTTCGCGCTCCCTTTGATTAGTCCAATTACCATACTCGACACCACTGAAGCCGAAGGTTTTAATAAAGTCTTCACTGACAACGGATTCGCCATTTCGATAGTCATCTCCGGTACGGATGACCTCGCCACGGGTGACCCGCGACCCTGATACTGGTTTGGATACCCTTCGCTCTTTGAGATAATCCGACCACTTTGCATCTCTCAGTAGTCTAAATAGTGCGGTAGAATTTAATCCGAAGGGCTCGTACCAGGTAACGGTCGCATTCTTGAAACCACGCATTTTGAAGTCGTTCCACCCATAAGCCGCTTTTACCGTTTCCATTTGGGTCACATTATGAGTGAACCGCGTGAACTCGATATCCATGGATCTTTGGTCGTCGTCAAACGTCGCACTGCCTGGGGCCGTGTCCTGCAACTCACCCGCATGTACTCGCTCTAGGAGTTCCAGCACCCCATCACGCATTCCTGTCACATAGTCTGTAAATCCACGGACGTGCTGGATTGACGACGATTTAGGACGCACCGGCATAGCTTTCCAGAGCAGATCGATTGCAATCGCGGTTCGCAACTGTAATCCGTCGCTTTGGAACTCTTCAAAGCTTTTGCGGGGCCAAATGAGTTCACGCTTTAGATATTTGACCTTCTGCTCAGAACTCATCCGCTGAGCAGCTTCGGCCAATGCGTTGGAATCTAGGCCACGCATATCCTTCTTGGCGAATCCGGCGACAACCCCTGTATCCACGTATTTACCGCCACTCTCGGCCTTGTCCTTTTCGATTGCTATACGGTCTCCGGCTAGCAGAGCACATAGGCCTGGGTCAGCAAAAGCAATGCCGTCTATGAAGCCCCCGATACCACGACGACGGTACTGCTCTTTGTACTTAATGAGCTCCCAGCCTAAAGCTGCATCACGTGTTTGAGACAGGGCTTCAATAGTTGGAGCTATCCCCTTGTGATCTAGCGAGCCTGCCCGCCCACCCTTCAACACTGCGACAACGCCTTGCGCGCCCCTTAGTGAATGGCTAATGTGAGTGACGCAACGCTTAAGAAAATTCTCAGCGGAGTCATTGAACTTCCCTTTGAAAACCCTCTGCAGCTCGTTTTCTACCCACGGATGAAGTCTATCGTCTGGAGCCGTGCGTAGTGCCTCTACGGCAGCGTAAAATCTCGGAGCAAGTGGGAATGTCTCAAGTTTTTTTCGGGCTACGGTGATCTCATCTTCAAAGTGGCCACCTAACAAAGCCTCAACTTGATTGATCGCTCTCGCCATCGCGTTGTGTGCTGCATCGTAATCTGCGCAGGGCCACAGGGCAGACCTATACCGTGAGTAAAAGCTTAGACCAGTGATGTTGTCCGCAATGCTAAAATGCGTATCGTCAGGATGATTCACCTGCATCATCGCAAACGTCATAGGCGCATCAATAGATACCGGAAACTCCCCGCCCTGAACACGCTCAAGGATCGATTGAAAGTTAACCAGGGGTGTGTTTGAGCGAATCATGCTTAGGTTGAGGATGGCACCATATGAAGAAGTCGCCGAGTCCACTCCCTGATTAAATAATTCTATTGAGGTGGAATGTTCATCGCCATATCTGAGTATTGATTCTTGTGCGACCGCCGCCGCCCCGTGAGCAACCGCCAGCACTGTGAACAGGCTCTCTGCCGTGATTTCATGGCTGGTACCGGAGACCTCAACATTCTCCAGCGCACTCGATACCCTACTGGATAGATAGTAAGCCAGAGGCAATGCATAAGGAACATTGATAACCGCGCCGAATCGAGCACAATCGGCTTTGAACGTTTGAACCGCTTCACGAACCTGCTCGTCAAGTGCACGAGCAATCTGCGTAAATGGGATCAGGTCACTTGAAAGGTCGAGTGGGATTGGGGTGATAAAATCGTTGGATGCGAAGAATCCCCGATTATTATACCGACCTACCTTCAGTGCTATGCGTCTCTCACCTTGCTCGTCGTAGTCGCGAGCAAAACAAAAACCAACGCCAGATCCGCCGTAGTACAGACGGGTAAGTTTAGCTAGGTCACCCTCAATATGGCCCAGAATCTCCAGAATTTCGTCTTCGTATTGAGCAAGTTCTGAACGATCTCTGATGCGGCTCCGGACTATTTGATGCCAACCGTCCTGGGGAAATCGGATATTTTCAGTCCGCAAAAATTGATCAACAATTTGCTTGGAGGTCTGCGAGTACTCGTACAAGTCAAAATCAGCAACGGCGCCAGATTGCACAACTGACGCGTCACCGCTCGTCTGTATCGGTTCAGAGGACATCGGCGCCGACAGAAGCAATGCTGTCAATGGAAGGCGACCTGGCACCATCGCAGAAATGCCACCCACAAACATCGGCCCACCTTCATAGACCCAAGCTGAGATATCTCCCTCATGTATATCCGAAGCCAGGCGGCCTGTCCCAGCGTCACCGTCGATCAACCAGCTAACTGATTCCCCTGCCTCAGCAACCAATCGACCCCTTGGCGATGGCGGAACTCCTGCGACCCCTTCCCAGCCCCTGCTTGCAGCGAACTCCAATGCTGAATCAGTAAGCGTGCCCAGATACTTCATTCGTGCGAAGGCAAGATCGATGACGGAGTCAGCCTCAGGTGTTTCATCGCCCTCCATGCCGGATTCGACATGTGTCCAAGCGGCGACCCTGTCCATAACACCGTGGAGGGCCAACTCGAACAGCACCGCATCTAGGTTTGTCTGCCACATGGCGATGATCTGATCTTTTACCGCTGTGGGCACCGCATTCGATGCGCGCTGGTCGGTGGCGTTGAGCGCATCGTCAGCACGGAACGACCTGAGGATTATCGAGGGTGAAAGATATTCGAACTCTGATGGCGCAACAGGGCCCAGACGAAGCCACGACCGGCTTCCCTTCGTGAACCCAAGATCTGCCAGCCTGGCCGCCCACTCCGCGGGAGCACTATCTACGGTGGTGATAAGACGGTCGCGAACATAGACGGGATTGAAGGTGGCCAGCGGATGCTGGCCCCAGATCGAAGGGAATTCGCTATCACGCATCAGTATTTCTCTCACATACCTGGGCGGTGGCCGAAGCCCATTGCTTTAGCAGCTGACCTGAACATCTCCTGGATCATCTCAACGATCTGGCTAGCAATGTTGCTGAGTCTGTCTCCAAGAGACACGCCATGATGATCTTTGATCGCGTCCAGCATTTCCTTGTGCTTTTTGCGCACAGAGTTGATACGCCCGTTGATTTCGTCATCCACTTGGTCAGCCGAAAGTCCCGCGCCCGCACCCACCACCGCCGCCTTGCTTGCCTTGGTAGCGAGATTTCCAACAGAGCCCACTAAGTCATCCAGAAGAACTTTATTGCGAGGCTCGGTGAAGAACTCTTGTACGAACTCGTCTCGGTGATCACCTTTTAGGCCACTCAAACCCGATGCGAGACCGTTCTGGTTCATTCTAGTGATGAGCGTGTCCATGTTCTCGGTGATCGTGTCGACCTCGCCTGACAGCTTGGTGTACTGCCGTTGCTGGTGAGCTGTACTGATCGTGTTACCACCGGCCTGTACCATCTTTGCCAACGATGCGAGCCCAGCCCCTCCGAGGAGACCCAGCCCCTGCAACAGGCCGACCCGAACCTGTTGGTCCGCGCCGTTACCGATTACACCTGGGGCCTGTATGGTTTGAACGCCATCCATAACATCCGCTCCAAGCTTGTGCTGAGCCATGTCGATTGAAGCATTCAGGCTTTCCTTGGATGGATCAAGGGAAGGCTCCGAGCCAAAAACGTCAGCTGCTGCGCCTGCCCCCTGTTCTGCGCTAGAAGGCGCACCGTTGGAGGTTTGAGTGTTACTGTGATCCGACAGCAACGATTCTTCAGCGGTAGCGAAAGCATCATCGAACTGCTGCCCCTCAGCTTGGCTCTCTGAGGTAGGCTCTACGTCGATGATGGATTCCGACATCTCAACGTCAGGATCTTCATGATCGAGACTGTCACCGAAGTCGTCGTTGAAATCATCCACACCACGGACGGCGCTGATACCTTCATCAGTGCGAGCATTGGAGAATGCACGGTCAAGCAGTTGACTGAAGTCTAGGTCGTCTATTGCATGATCGGATGGTGCAATGCCATCTGCGCGCGCTTGCGCGAGACGAGCCCGAACATCAGCGAGTTCTTCGTCAGCTGAGAAACTAGGGGCGTTACCCTTCTTCAACCCAATATCAACCACATTTTGATCATTCATGCGTACCGTCCTTTCAACGAGTTATGAGTCCATCACGAGAAGCTTCGCGTGACTCTTTCAGGGCCTGCAGGATGTTTCCCTCCCGGAGAATTTTGTTGCTCTGCCCTGTCTGGTGCAGCAGCTCGGCCAGCTCCAGCGCAATCTCACGTAGAAGCCCAACTTCGCTCGGGTTAGTGCTGGTCTGTTTTATCCACGTTGGCGAAAGGGCGCGATAGCTTGCCCCGAGCTTCTCAAGCTGGTAGTTGGACAGCTTTCCCGTAGTCCATAGGGCTTTGGTTTCATCGTCCATACCTTCAGTGATGTAGCTGAGTTGATCTTTAAACGGGTCCGATGGGATGAACTGGATACGGTTCGCCTCATCCTCGTCGGTGATGGACTGGGCGCTGATTTGCCTGGCCATCAATGCATACATCCGCGCCAGCCCTTCCCGCTCACCCTGTGAGCCACGGGTCTTGATCCGCTTGATTTCTTCTTCGGGCGGGAGCTCTACCGGGAATGGGTTAACCGTCGCATCCTTGATCTTGCGATGTCGGTTGATCGTCGTCGTGTTATTAGCAATGGGGGCCTGGGACATAAGCACTTCAGCTGGGCTGGCCTCCTCGTCTCCTAGTACCTCGATAACATTGGTGACAGAGTATTCCTTGCGGCTTTCACCTGGTGGCAGGTTTGCTCCCCGATAGTTGTTCTCGGTTGTCTTGGCAATGAGAGAGCGCCGCAGACTCGACGTGCCTCCGCTTGAAGCAGAGCGTACGCCCGCTGTTCCCACCTGCGAACAAGCAAGCCTGGGCTTTGCAATGGAAGGGTCCATGTTGTAAGCATTCTGGATGCGCTGTTGAGTCACACCAGTGGCAGAAGCGATGGCAGTATCGAAACTGCTAGACGTGCGCATCGTATAGTCACGTGCATTTAGGAGGGCCTCTGTCTGCAATCTGATGCCATCTAAAATGGCATGAGCAGCATTGCTCGACCCTTCTTCACAGTTGAAGCAGTAGACAGGAATACCAGCTCCGCCTACAGCTAGCACACCACGCGCAGACACTAGGGCGGAGATGGCAATAGCAGCGCCCAGCGAATGCTTAAAGATTTTTGAAGACATCATCAACCCCCTGCTTGACTGACGATTCAACTCGCGGCGTGCGGTTGTTAGTCGGGCTCATGATCTGGTTAAGGACCCCTTTCGATCCTTCTTTGGCATACTCAGCGGCTTTCTTCTGAGCAGCTTGAGCGACTGCATCGCTGACCACCTTGCCAAAGTCGTACCTCTCGACTTGCGTACCGCCGCTGCCGTCTGCTGTACCACCGACACCGACTGATGCAATGCCGTAAGGGTCACTGACGTTGTATTTGAACTTCGTGACCACGCTAGCGATGAAGTCATTTGCAAACTTACAGGCCATGTCGCGAATCTTCGCCATAAGCCCGCCCATCAATGCACCTAGAGACGGAATCCGCAATCGAACCAATGTGTCCATGGTGTCCAAGATAGGTAAGCAGCTGGCGTCCTTCACGTTTGGGGCGCTTTCGATCATCGCCGCCATCGGCTTTTGTAGGTTCTGCTCATAAATCCCTACAGCCATCTCGTCCATTTTCTTCCGGTTCGCTTCCATCATCTCGTCAACATCACAAGACTCATCTGTGGGCGCCGCGTAGACGGGCGCAATCGGCATGGCGAGGCTGGCGCAAATCAGCAGCGCCAGAACTGTGTGCTTCTTCATTGGTGCTGCTCTCGAATTGTGCGGATCGCTTCAGCGATCGCGGTGGTTCGGTTCTCACCGAAAACGCGTCCTAGCAATTCTCCGCGGTGAATGAGCATCACACGCTCGAAGAACAGATCCGCGTAGACGCTAGCCTCACCACCAACGCGACCCAGAGCCAGGACGAAACGGTTCACAAAATTGGGTGAGTTCCGATCCATCACCTCAAGCAGTCGGAAGAATCGGCTGGTTTGAACCCACGACAGAACGTGAGCAAGCTGACCCGCCAAAAACGGTTTGTGCATCTCTTTCACCGCATCCTCGCTTTCGCTCAGATCGATGATGTGGTGAAGGATTTCGAGCAGGCTATTGTCACCGTCGTGCCGCATCCACGTCTCCTTACTGTCCATCCATGACATGAGCCGCGCCAGTGACTCATCAATCTCCTGCCAGCGCTTAGCAACGTTCTCGCTATCCAGTACACCGCTTGGCGCACCGGGCCCGAAGGAGCCAACGGTATCAATCACCACGTCCACCATAAAATTTTTCAACAAGGTATGATGACTATATACCATAATAGTTGCCAGCAACCCACAACACGTTCAGGTGTCGCGGAAAAGGGATAGGGAATGGAAAATGTGAAAGAAACCGACGCCTCGACCCCAATTAATTTGGTTGGCGATCAGAGCGCACAACCTGCGCCCGCAGCGCGAAAGCGCGGCCTGGTGATGAGCACGATGCATTTCGTGGCAGCAACGCATGTTTGGAAAAAGCAAGGTGGCATTCTTCGTAAGCGCGCTTCGTTTCCCCTGCTGCGCCATGTGATCAAGAATTTTCGCGCCAGCGGCCGCGTGCTTTTGCCGGTTGAGGAAATCGCGGATGAGTACCTGGCCAAAACCATTCTGGGTCATAGGGTCATCCTCGCTGTCTCTTCGCTGGGTATAGCTTGGGCATTTCATCTATTCGTGAAGGGGATGGCAGTCGCCGTTCGGTTTGACACCCCGATGAATATCTGGCTGATCTGCTCAATACCTATGCTGCTCTTTACCTGCACCAATGCCGCGATGAGCTGGAAGGTGCACAAGCAGTTTTCAGCGGAAATGGCTCGAAGGAATGTCGCTCGCTCGGGGAAGGGGGAGAGCCATGCGCAACCTTGACAATTACGGCGTGAAGACCCTGATCTATGGTGCGATCACGATCCTTCTACTGCACGTTGGCATTGCTCATGCAGACGGCATAGTGCTTGAATCGCTAGCTGCTAAGTCGAATGCTGGCTACGACTTCGGCCAGAAGATTATCAACTGGGTTACCTACGGCTCGGACACTGGAACCCATGGCGAGAAATCACTGCTATCTGTGGTGTCCCTCTCGATCAACACCATCGCAATGTTCATGCTGGCTTGCCTGACGCTCTTTAATGGTATGAACTACATCATTCAGACGGCGAACAAAGGAGTGCCTGGGGGGCAGGTCATTTCCTCGTTCTGGATGCCGCTGCGCATAAGTGTAGCCACGATACTTATGGTGCCGCTGACCTCAGGTTTCTCGACGCTACAATACGGTGTTACCACTGTCGCCGAACAGGGCAACGACCATGCGAACTGGCTCCAAGAAAAAGGTTTAGATTACCTCTATGATTTTGGCGCCTACCGCCCAATCGGCCTTACCAACGGCGAAGATATTATTTTCAGTTGGATCGCTTCGGAGGTGTGCAAGCAATACATCAATGCATACACCGGCACCAACACCATCACATTCAATACGTCTTCAGTGGGAAATGTAACTTCAGGGTTCCAGACTAAATTTCAGTACTCCTATAACGAACCAGAAAGCTCTTTTAGGGCCGCGAACGCTCGCTCCGAGTACTGCGGCAGCATTGGAATCGCAAGCCCTTCCAAGGGAAGCATTCCAGACAGCACAGAAATTTTCGACTTCACAGCGCATAACAGCAATTCAGACTCGATGGCCAACGCTGCGCAATCAAAACTGATCGCATTGATGACCGGGCTACAGCCATCAGTAGCTTCCATCGCGAGCCAGATCATGTCTGACCAAGGTGCGTTGCAAGCCATGCAATCTAATGGCACAAGCTCACAAAACTCGTTTGAAGCAGCTATTAAGGAAGCTCGTGGACAATCTACCGGCATTGCTTCTAGCATCGGCGGCGTCATCACGCGCTACAACGAAGGGCGTCAGCAGATCGTTGCTCAAGCGGTGAATCAGGCCAATTCAGCATCCAAATCAGATGGCGATTGGAGGACGCAGACCATTGACATTGGCTGGCCTGCCCTGGGAACTATCTTCTGGCAAATTAATGTCAATCAATCCGAAATCAACAGCTTATCCCAACTAATGCTCGCAACCGCAAACGACCCGCAGATAGATGGGGAATGGTCACAGGATCAACGATTACAGGAGTTGGGTCAAAGGGTCATTGCTGCCAAGAAAGCATACGCTGGCTCTGGCTCCAGCTTCATGAAGGCGTCTGCATCCGCTGAGGATGAGACGATCCCATCGCTCTCCGCCATTGCTACCGCTGGCGCAGAAGGATCGGAGCTTTTTGATTCGCTTAAAATGGCGATGTACACCGGTCTAAGCTGGATCACGAAAAAAGCTCTGCAGCGTAACTCTCCCGACGACCTCATCATCAACATTCAATACATTGGATCAGCCATAGGCACTGCTTCGGAAGTGATGTACATGACCAAGGGCGCCGTGCTGACTGGTATCACCCTCAGTGCCAGCACGGTTCAACAAGCTGGTGAGGCGGTGAGCTCCAACGCGTTCGCCTGGTTCACAGGTGTCGGGATTGGAGCGAAGGCGGTGGGTGGAGCAGGTAAAGTCACCTTGGACGTTGTAAACGCGCTGAGCCAGTTCTTGCTGCCAATGGTTGACACCATTCTGACCATCCTAATCGTCGTGGGGTTTATCGCTGGTGTCGTACTTCCTACTATCCCACTAAGCATCTGGTTTATGGGGGTGATTTCTTGGATGTTGTTTTACATCGAATGCTTGCTGGTCTCGCCATTCTGGCTTGCAGCACACGGGACCGCGGAGCGTGAGGGGTGGGGCACGGAGCATACCCGCCAGGGCTACATGCTGATGATCGGGCTTTACCTGAACCCAATACTTCGTGTGGCCGGGTTCTTCGCTATCTTCATCGCTTTAAAGCCCATAGCATCCCTTGTCGCCTGGTTTTTTGACTATGTGAACGGTGTATTGCAGTCAGGCTTTGTATTCCTTTTCTCGTCTGTTGGTGCTGTATGCGTATGCATCATGTTCGCCTACTCCGCAATCGTCCGAGTTTTCGGACTGCCATCAGAACTGTTTGAGCGCGGACTACGTTGGATCAATGGTGGCCAGGAAGTCACTGGTGACGGCCACAGCGAAGAGAAGATACGAAACAACTTCATGGCGTTCGTCGGCAAAGCTGAACACGCTGCGGGCACTAGCGCGAGAAGTGCTGGTCAGCGACTTGAGCGACAAGGCACCAGACCCAATCAAGACGGGCCGAACCAAGAGGGGCCAAAGCAAAGCAGAACCTAGTAGATCCCAGCAAAAAAAAACCCGCCAGTGGCGGGTTTTTTATGGTCAACAGCATTGCATCACTTCAGTAGAGGGATCGCTAGCGCACAAGCTGCCAAGACGATAAAGCCAAGGCTGAAATATCCACTCGATCTATTCGGGCCAGTCGTGCGAAGCTTGTGAAACCATGTGCCAGGCTCAGGCTCAACGAAAACGATTCGGTCGCGAAATGCGGTCATCAACCAAGAGTTGATCACGCTGCCAGCGGTCACTTGGTAAGCCAGCACCGATCCAGCGGCAAAGGCACCAACGGTGAATATGGTTTTGGCGATTCGGTAGATGAAATCCCCGACGCCATAAGGCATAGCCAAAAGCCCCGCCATGCCGCCAAAAAGTTCCGACACCTTGCCAAGGTTCCAGGGTAGAACGTACGCCCATTCCAGCAACACCAAACCGCCTACAGCCCCAGCCAACATGAGCGGGTAGCTCTCCCTCGCATATGAGTAGGAGCACAAGCGGCCAGCGATAGCGGAATTACGATAGCCCACAATCGCCCGAGGACCGAACAACGCCACCAACAAAGCACCTACTCCGAAGCAGCCCGCGCCCGACTTCATACCGAAAAAACAGAAGCCTAGAAAGGCCAACACAACCATCCATGCTGAAACCTTCCAAAGCGGCCACACCTCAGTGAACCAATTGCCAGTCGAAGCGCGACTGTAGTAGAACTTGTATCGCGTAGCAGCACCACTTCCCTTACTGGCAACACCGAGCGCCCCATAGCGCTGGGCAAGCATTAGGAGGGTTTTTGCTTCGGGGCCGACGCGTCCGCTCCAAGGAAGATGCACAGATGCACTCGCATCGTGGCCGACCACAGCTGCGGCCTCGTCCACGATATCGTTGCGTGCTTTGTATCCACCACCAAGGGAACGCCCCGCGCTACCGGCAGACTTCCCTACACCTTTGATCGCATCCATTTGCGCTCTCCGAAACAAGTTATTTGTTGACCTGATCCTATAATGCAACACTACCTGTCAGGAGTCAACATTAGCTAGTTCTGTACGAGGTAATTATGGATAGACGGTTGCTGTAGTGCTACTCTGACGACCATCGACATATACCCGCAGAGACACTAATGGAAGCACGCAAACCTGGTAGACCAAGAACTGGCCCGCTACTCGACAAACCGGTCACATTCAGGCTTTGGAAGTCCATGCTGCCGATGGTCGAGAAAGGCGCCAAGATGCAGGCCCGTCGGGCCAAGCTGCCGAACAGACCGGTGCCCAGCCCAAGCAATGGCACCTGGATACGTGCACTCATCGAGCACGCGTTCGTGCACCGTGCAGCTCTTCCCCCCGAGCAAGCTCGACTCTTCATGCATGAAGCCTCTGATACCACGCTTGAAACGACCAAGCTATCACTGTTTATCTCTGAGGAAATACGAGTGAAACTGAGGATTATGGAGTGCGAGCTACAGGCATTTGATTGGTCGATTGACCTGGACAGGAACAAAACCCTTCTTATGATATCTCTCGCCTTTGGCGAGCAGCTGAATGCTCAGATCAAGTCAACTCCCCTCCCCTGACACACGCCCATAAAAAAGGAGAACCCTATGGTTCTCCTGGCTTTTATCCCATGGCGCTCAAAGCCCCTCCCCCTGGGCGTCGCCTTGGCCGTGCTTCCCGCTCTCCAGGGATAGGCTCCGGTGAAGCAACGAAGTTTGACTCATATCTTTCGACTGTCTGCTCGATGATATCCAGATGACTTACTGGGACGGATGGTGGTGTACCCGCCCCTTGGACTGTTGATCCAACAGGAGGCTGAACTACTGCACCAGATTCATCACCTTCAATCGACACAGACTTGTGAGCCGCGGTCTGCTGCGCAAGTACCGGCTGGGCCACAGGAGTTTGGTACGGCGTAAGTGGCACGACGCCCACATGCAAGCCGCTCGACCTGGCGGCGAAAGATTGCTCGTCGTGCAGCATCTGACGAAGCATTGCCTGTTTGATGTACGCGGCAAGAGAACCATCCTGCTGCTTTTCCTGCACAAGCTTTGCAACCCGCGCCGCATCGGAGTCAAGAGCGACGTCGGATGTGGACGCCCGCAGAATCAACAGCGGCCGGACTTTGACCAACAGCGCGGAATTAATTGGGGTACGGCCGGACATGATATCTCCTTACCTTTGGATCACTCAGGCAGCTGCTGCGCGAGCATGTACTTGAGTACCCCGCGAGCATTGGCAAACTCGTCGCCCATGGTGGCTGCTGGCACGGCGTTTTTTAGGGCTTTGCCAAACAGCACAGCACCGCCACCGACAAAACGGATGGCTTGATAGTCATGGAACGAACCGGCCTTGCTTTGAAGATAAGTGACGGTTTTGTGCGTCACCGTTTTGAGGATCTGGTCTACCTGTGCACGCATGTCAACATCGCGTCCAGCGCTGCGATGCATCCCTGTCTCCATGATCTTGCTGATGGCCCGCTGGGAAAGCACGGAGCTGTGACCAACACCAGTGAGCGCTTGATAGGCCTCATTGATCTTTTCCTTCACATCTAGCACACCTACCTTTTCAGTACCCGAGCGGCTGTGATCGATCATCAGGTTACCTTCGATCAGGGTTACACAGACGATATCGGTGGTCGATCCACCGATATCAACGACCAGAACGCTACCGTCATTGGCATCAATGTCCTCATAGTCAGCCGTCATGTTGCCTTCATCGTCCAAACCCCAGTCGTAAAACGCGCTGAGGGCTTCTGGAAACACGCGAGCCTTATCAATTTTGACTTTGCCGCCATCCTGACCTTCGACATTATTGAGCATGAAGTTCTCAATAGATCGCTGGTGATAAGGTGTATTGAGCCCGCCGTCAGAGGTGTAGAAATCGCGGAATGGCAGAGTCACGCCAACTACCACTGATTTTCCGTGGAACCCAGCTACGTGGAGCGCGTGGTGCATGAGGACCCGATTCGCTTCGCTGAAAGGATATTCAGAGTTACGAAGATTCAGAGGCTGTGTCACAGCAGCACTACAGAAATAGGTTTGGTACGCCCCTTCCTGGCCCGCCCCCTTATCCAGTACGTTGTAAAGGCCACTTTTTGTTCCGTCTACCGAAGTCAGGCTGGACCCACCGATTTGGACGCTGGTTGGAACCTTGATGCATTCAATCTTGTTGCCATTCAAGTAGGCAAGCTTGTGATCTGCGTAGCCATTGTCATCGGCCACCAGTAGCGCTTTCAATTTCTGAGCCATCACTATTCTCCTGTGTTCAATATTTGGCCAGACGCTTAAGTTTTCGTCTGGTGTGTTTGGTTCGATAATGCCCAGCCAATTTCTGACGGAGCTTTTTCAGCATCATGCTGATCGTCCAGCCTTTGCGCTCACAAAGGATCATCACCACGATGGTGCTGCAGCTGACTTCCACGGTGATGAGAAATGGTGCTACCGGAATAATCAGGAGCGGCACCAGCACACTGGTATGAGCCTGGATGATCTTCAGGTTGATCCGCGACTGCTTGCTAGCGAAGGCCGTATTGACCTTTTCGCCCTTGGCGGTTTTCAAGATCACGTCACTAACTCCCCCCTAACTCTTGCTCGATAGCATCAAGCGAGCGCTGATGAATGTTTCCGAACGAAAACTGCTGCTCTGCTGACTTGAGTAATGAAAGGCCAGTGGACTCGGTATACTCCTTCATGAGGACCGGAACATGGTCAACAGGGGCCCTCATCAGCTCGTCGCGCATGTCGTTAGTAATGTTCAGCGCGGATCGAATAGCAACACGCCCAAGGCCATCGCTCTTAGGAAGAAGCCGCTGGTGAACGATCAGACGCGTGTTTTCAATCAAGGACTTAATGATCCTTATACGGTCAACCCCAAAGGGGTCAGCCATCCTGGAAAGCGTCATGTGGGTACTGGAAGTATGAGTAGTGGTGTAAGTCAAGTGCGAAGACATAGCCGAGAAAATTGCACCCTCGATAGTTTCCTTGTCGCGGGCCTCCCCAAAATAAACGGCGTGAGGATTACGACGAAGCATGTTCCTCACTGCTTCCTCGTACGTCTTGAGATGCCCTCCGTAACCAGGTGCTCCTATGTCGGCTTGGACCACTTGGCCAATCAAGCCATCTATTTCTCGTAAATCGTTTTCGATTGGACTGCAAAAAGACAGGAGACGCTTAGCAGGTTCGGTAGTCAGCAGCTTCCGCTGCATCGAATCGAGCAGCGTCGACTTTCCTGAACCTGTCGGGCCAGTCACTAGGACAATCCCTGCGCTAGGCGTGCAGGCGTCAATTACGTATTCCTCCACGCCTAGTTGCTCCAAAGAAGGAATATTCTTACCCACGGGCCGAAAGATAATCTCTAAGCCCTTGGCGCCGCCCAAGCCCAAACACGATGTAGCCGTGCAACGAAACCTGACACTTTTGCGACGATCCGTTCTCACCGAGTAGTTGAAGTCACAAGGCTCAGCACGGGCAACACGCAGAGCCGCACCTGGATCATCCACGAGCTTGCATAGAAGTTCCTGGAGTTCAGAGAGGTATATTTTTCGACTTGGGAATCTGTGTACTGCGTCCGACCACAGAACCGAAAGTGGCTCCTCATCAAGCAGCACAAGGTCTTCAACCCGATTTGCGACGCAGTACAACAGCAGCTGGTCGAGATAATCCATGGTGATCTTTTGGGGCATAGGAAACCCCGGTGGAACTAGCTTGGTCGTTGATACCAGCGCTTCCACTACACCCCGTCGTTGAGCCGAGGCTGTGGTAGGGCTCAGCGCGTCCATACCGGTGCCCACTTTTTGACTTCAGTGAAGTTACCAGGCTGCCCAATAGTGATGATTTGCTCGCCGACGTTCATGGTCCGACCACGGAAGGTGACTTGCGAATTTACTACTCGTAGATCCGCTGGCGAGAACATGTCACGGGCTTCCAGGGTGATGTACTCGTATCTGCCTTCGACAGCCTTCGTGAGCTGGGCGAGACGGTCACGAAAGTTTTCGTCTGCCTGAGCCACACCCGCGTGCCAACCGCTGTCTAGCGCACGCTGCCAAATCGTCTGCTCGACCTCAGTACGCGGGTAGAGGGTTTCATGTGGCAGTTCGGGCTTCTCGTAACGCTGGTAGATATAGTCGCGCCACGTAGGCACAGAGGAAACGACCTGTGCCTCTTCTTGGATGGTGGTGGCGGCGCGCACAACTCGTACCTCATCACCTTCCTTGCTGTACTGATCCTTCACTTCGATCACCGAAGGAATCAGGAGATGCACATCCCTCACGAATTGAGAAAGGTTGAAGCTAACGTTCAGCTTGGGCTCAACGGATTCGCAATAATCCATGATCATGCCGTACCGGTAGGACAGCCCAGTTTGTGCGCCGATACGCAGACCCTCCTGACGGATAGCCTCAGTACGCATTTGAGAGACTTCATCCTCGGCAGCCTTTTCCGGCGCCCTGCCCTTCAACTGTCCAATGGTTCGCAGCTCTGCTGGCGCCTCGATCTGCGAGGACGGCATCTCTGCAACGGGGAAATCGATCATTTCGCAACACCGTATGTAGTTAATAAACCTTGTTTACCGCACGCAGTATGACACCTCTCCAACGCGGTCACAAAAGCATATGCGTGGTATCGTACCACAGTACGTTGTTATAGTGACATTTCAATGCCACTATTTGTGGTGACACTATCTGTCCATTTCAGTGCCACAGTCGTGACGCAAAAATGTCAGCAATATGCCATTTCAGTGCCAGCTCAGACCCCCGAAACTATAGCCATACAGATGCCTTGCTTGAGTCACAGACGAGCCAATACTGCGTCTTTTGTGTGGCACAAATTTGCCACGAGTTAGACCTAAATCGACCACCAGCCATTACCCAAACAACACGATCCACAGACTCACCAACAGCTTGCATCCCAAGCCCTGGCCAATACGAGTCCAGGATCGGCGCGAGCGAATCCGGCCGAACGGCAAACCTGCCAGTGGCAGATTGCGACCCGTCAGTCGAGCTACTTAGGTCACAACCGCACTTCATCGCGTACCACGCTTTCATCTGATCACAGGCGGTCAATGCCGACTTTGCGCCTTGTATCAGGGGAAGGACGATATCCGTATCAGGGTGAGGACTTTTCCTGTATCAGGGGTCGGACTTAGCCTTGTATCAGGGGTGGGACCCGCATTAAAATGTCCCCAATGTATTACCTGTTGGGTTGATTGGTGATACACCAGTCATAACCGACAGGTCCGGCGCCGTGGTGAATCTTTGCGGTGTCATGGCACTAAAGTTTCCGTCAACCTTCACGCGTCGTCCTCTACCAAGGCGGTTCCATGTCCTCCAGCACCGATATCCAAATACGTGCAATCGGAATCCTCGACACCTTCCGGCACGAGTACCCCAAGCTATTTGGATCGTCTCCGGTAAATCAGGATACCGAACAGTCACAAGACACCCCTACCCTCGACGGTAGCCATTCAAATCAGAGCGTCGACGTTGCCGCGTTCATCCGTTGGCTAGATCACCGCGTAACCGTAAATGGCCTAGCGGATACGACAGCCAAGTGTTATCGGAGATGGGTTGCCAAGCACCTGGAAGACGTCGGGCATCGCGGTACCGATGAGCTCCGTGCTTGGATTCCTCCAGGACAACGCGCTGCCTTAAATGACGCGACCGCGATGAGTCCCGAGCACGTTCTGCTCAACGAAACCGACGATAGCAAGCTGTTCGAAGAAACCCCTGAAGGGAATTCACGGTACCTTTCATTCGTCAGTGAGCCCGTGCTGGACATCGTTATCGCGGATCTCATGCCAGCGGCTCGTACGCGAGAAGAAGATACGAATCCTTCGAGGAATAGGATTGCAGCAATGGAGACAGCGCTCTGGTTTACGTGCACGCTTTGGACTGGCCTACGGCCCCGTGAGTGGCCTTATACACGGTTCCTTGAGGAGCACTATGACCCTGATACCGGTATCACGCAGAACCAGGTGCTGGAGGTCCGCACGCTGAAGCAATCCGGTCGGCGTGAAGACAATCCTCTCAAGGAGAAACGCTACCTTGTGCTGGATCAGTGGCCTGAATCCCAGATCACCGCTCTTAAGATGTTCTTGAGCATGGTGCATATGCACGAAGATGCAGATGAATTCGATACCTTCTACCAGCGTCGGAGGAAGCTCCTGCAGCGAGCCTGGAAGCGTGTATTGAAACGTTACGCTGGTGGTGTGCCCCATATCGACGTGGAGGTGTCAGCCACCAATAAAGGTCGCTTAAAGAGCATTGCTGAGTCCACCAGCAGCCCTGGTGTATTCGATGGCAGCTCTCTGACCTTCTACACAGCACGGCACGTTTTCGCTGAAGAAGCTCGACGCGATCAATTCAGCAAATTCGAGATCGCGGCCGTGCTTGGGCATTCGATGATTACAAACCAGTCGTACTATGGTCCGCGCAGATCTGCCCTGAGTAGAGAGCACCGATTTGTGCTGCCTCGGCCTTGGCCTGGTGATGCTGACGCTATTGAGATGTGGGACAAAACAGCAAACCCGCTACGTTTCAAGTACATGACAAAAGATGAGCTATCTCAGTCAATCTTGGATATCGAATCGAAGAACCGGGATCGAGACAGAGCGGATGGTGTGTCGGCTGCTTGGCTGAAGTGATTTGTTTAAGGGCGTGCAAAGCGCCCTTCCCTTTTGATGTGGCATCTAACATAATCAGTTCATCAGCTGCGCATCTCTTCCTGGCTGATCCTTCAGATTGGATCGTACGATCCAAAGCAAAAATCCAGCGTCAAGCCCCTTCTTAGTTTATTGATCGTACTTTCAACACAGTTCAGCAGTCGTCCAGCCCCGTGCCTGCTTCTACGGCTCCGTCAATACGCACTACACGTCCCCGTCAAAAACCTCTACGGCGCCGTGAATGCTTCAATACGTCCCCTTCATAGCGCCTTGACGCCCCCGCTGTAAGCCTTTTTACGCCTCCGTGAAAGCGTTGTGGACGGCCCCGCACCTGCATTTCTGACGGTGACGTAGTAACCATCGCTGTTGAAAGTGGCTGAACGTTTGTACCTGATTAGGGGTTTTGGTATGCGATCCTCAACGAGGATCGCAGTTAAATCCCATCTCGAAAGACTTTAAACTAGATCGTACGATCTAGCTAAACCGCCGCGGTAGTGATTTCCCACTGCTCGCCATGCGCTCGCGTAAGGCCAGAACAACCCATGCGTTGCGGGAATTGATTTGTGGCCTTTGCCTGGCAGAACCCAAAGTAACCGTAGAGTGAGTTCAGAAATGTCTCCCGGTACCTGAGATATCTATCGCAGTGTGCCACCGTGGGTGAGCTCCGAATCTTAAAAGGGTCAACTGGGCGGCTATTAGATGACCCGTTGATTCGCGACATTTGCACGTAGAGCGGGCTATGGTTCGACGGGGGATTTTGAGAGCGTCGACTATGCAGATGTGCTTCTCAGTCTCTGCCGCACCCCTTCCCGTCTGTAGTGCTCAGGATTGGATAATGTCTACGCATTCGACAACCGTGATTGGCCTAGGCGGAAGATCGTATAAGGTGGTTGTCATGACCAAAGTTCCACAGTGGAACTCTGCCCTGCGCAACCTTGTTCTCAAGTCTAGATAGTACGTTGACCATCTATCGGACCAATCGCAGGAGAGGCAATTGCGTTGTGGGCTTATCTATAGCAATTAGTCTGGCGATTCAAAACCCCTGAAAGTGACCGGGTTAGTGGTCGTTTTCGACAGCACTGGAAAGAGGCGTCTGTTATTGTGTCCGGTCTATAGTGACCCATCTCCTCGGTGGCCTTAGATAGTTCCACTGTGGAACTTTTCAACTACCATGCCCACTGCAGAGTTCACCATTCCTGGTGCGCTAGGATCAGCATCTGGCAGGTGCATGCCATCAATTTTGCAGAGTCAGTCTCGAATGGTCGCGTGCGATTGAACGGTATTGCCATTCGTTAACGGTGATATTGAGAGTTCCACGGTGGAACTTTGATAGGTTCATAGCCCACTTCTGAGTGAGGTTGACCCGCTCTGAGACCGTTTGGATAGGGCTTTCAAAGGGAATCAACAGCTTCTGAAGTCGTTGCTGATAGATGGACACGCCATCAGCACAAATCCCTGCGCTCATACGCCTATCCGATAACACCCCATTGCCAAAGTTGAGATCTGATAAAAATGCAAGGGTGTCCATCAACCATCGGCAGTGACCTACTTGACGACGTTCTACGCGTTCTGGCATTAGTTTCGAAAGCTTCACGCAAAACCCGTCTTTCGTCGGATGCTACAAAAACGCAGTGCCAGGTCTCGGCTGCCATAGGTCTCATGGACGTTTTTGCAGCCTGCCGATGAAGAAGAGCCCTCTCCTGACCAGTAGGCGATGAGCAAGAGAGTCGGGTCGAGTTTGCTTAGGCTTGTACATATCGCTGCCACTGCGAGATTGCGGCATCTCAGGCCACCTGCTGGGGAATTGCACGTGAAAAGGTGCAAACCATCGGCTGCCATCACGTTTGAGCATGCGCCAATCATCATCTGAGTAATATTTGAAACTTACATGTCATCAGTAAATAGACGGTAGGCCCAGCTAGCCGCTTTAGATGTGCCTTTGACGTATCGCCGAGATGCTGAATTGGCCGACTGGTCTGGATATGTACGCTTCGGACCTATCACAAAGTTCCACGGTGGAACCCTATGCGTGGCTGATTCTGGTTTAGCAGCCATCATGAAGGGATGCCGATAGCAATCGCTGAGTTCAACATGGCCAAGGCAAAAAAAGATGTTAAGACTGCCCTAACAGAAAGCGGGTACAAGTGATCATGGTAGGACATCCATCTAAAAAAAAGAAATCTCCCCACAACTGAGCTGGGAGCTCATGGATGTCGTCAATCGAGCAAGCGCATAGGTAGAACAATGTCGACCGGCTTGCAAAGTCACGAGCGCCGATTAGGGCGCCACGGCCGATGATCCCTCGATACCTTCACGAATGGCGCTGAATGCGTTCTCATATCGCTTGTAGGCTGTACCTCTGGGTGAAAGCAGATATCAGTTTGTGAAGGGTTTGATCTCTTCCGACTACGGCCAGTAACCAGGTAGCCGACCACCTAATGCCCCCCCTCAACGGCGTTCCACGCTGGAACACTGGACGGTGACCTTCGAGATGGTTCCTGAACGGGCCCAAGGCTGCGACGGCCACCTATTGCAGCCCTCAGTGGCACTCATTTCAGTTGTAAGCGACTACCAGTCGTTAGAACCAGCGCAGTGTGCCACTCCCTCCTATTGCTGGGTAACCAAGTCCACACCACTGCAGAGTGACCTTGAGAGCGCATGCACCCATGTCGGGCGCGACGCATCAAAGCGGTTCTCGTTGCCGAAGCCCAAGAGTTCCACTGTGAAACTTTTAGGTCCAGATTCAGGTTCTATAAACGTGTGATACCAGCAGCTCGCAAATAGGATCTTATAGAGCCAGGCAACGGTGCTGTGGTGCTTTCTGCAGGACCTTGGGTCAGTTCACACTGCAGCCTAGGACCTCTGCTCTACGCGCCCAGATTTACAATACTGCACTGAATGGGTCATCGCAGTATCAGGCCAGGCTGCGTAGTTTCTGGTTGACCAAAGCGATACAGGTGACGCTCCTAACTGCGATGTTCCACCGTGGAACTCTTGGAGGCTCGTCCAGGATTGATGCTTCTGATCCCGAGGTCTAAACCTGATCGCATGAGTGTGAAGTTGATGAGCGAGAGTAGAAGTAGTCAAAGTCCTAGATCTGACGTTATTCATGCTGATCAAGGTTTAGTACCACAACACCACAGCGATGTGGATAAGCGCAGGGCAAATCACCCTCTTATGTTTTTAAAGCTACGCTTTTATAGAGTGCCTGATATCAGTCATGGGAGGTGCCTGATTTGAGAGCTAGAAGTGTATACGTGGCCTTGCGTCACAGGTTATTGAGAGTTAACCAATCGAATTTCTGCCAAAGATGCACCTGGGTCGCGGCAGAACTGAGGGGGGAGCGGTTTCTCATTGGGCGATGCCGTGATCTGCGGTCCGATCTGCCGAATCTAGCTATATTGAGGGCGCAGAGTATCGCAGCCAATAACTGAGGTTATTTCTGAAGTGAGGCTTTTAGGGAGGTGAGAGCGTTGGCGCCAGCTTGAGTCCTGCTCCACTGTTTGACTGGTGCGGACTCAGAGCCTGGAGGACCGGTAGCAGGGGGAGGAGGGGGGTGGGACGTGTTGGAGTTCCACCGTGGAACTTTCGCAGGCTTGGGCCGTGTGGAATTGGGTTCGACAACAATGGCCGTGCTTGCTAGGAGTCGGCGAAGCGAAGGACGCCTATTGGTGTCTTTGTTGAATCTATGAAAATTCTTATGAGGCACAAGCAACTCAGCGCTGAACCTAGTGCCCCGGTAGTTGCTGAACTGCATCAAGGTTTTGAGCGATTTGACCATCGCCCGAACCGCAGAGAAAACACCTAGTGACTTGTAGAATTGTGGTGTGATGGCTATCAGGGCAACGCCGCGATTGATGAGGCTGTGACGTGCCAGGTTCGAGAGTGACCGCTGTACAGTACGCTTACCGAGGCCAGTCGCCGTTGCAATCTCCTTTACATAGATTTCGCGATAACGATCTTTGCGGATGGCCACGCATACGCCTGACACCAAGTCGCATTTGTCGATCAGGTACCCCAGCACGGCCACGATGCTTCGACGCAGTTGAGTATGCATCCGGTGACCGGAACGAGACTGTCGGTCGATTATGATCCGAGTCGCCAACGGATAATCGGCGGTATCGGTGCTGGAGAAGTTCCACTGTGAAACTTTTTCCCCACGCGCCTTAGCGTCCCGCATCGCACGGTACTCGGTGTGATGCTTCCGATTGCCGTAATAGTCGAGATCTGCGTCCCATTTAGGTCGGCGCGTAGCGCGCAAGAAACCCAATTCAGCAAGGGCGTGGGGGTCGGTTGTGAATGTAGAGATGCGCTGCTTAAGGAAATCCTTGAAGGCTTTTACGCTCTGCTGAGGATGTTTGGGATGGTTGGAGGTCATGGTTCATGGGTGCAAGGACCGCGAACGCTACAAGCGAAGACCTGGACTGCGAGAAGGGGTATAAAAATTTTGGGTAAATAGCAAAAAGCATGGATCAGGTACTTGACCTGAGTTCCACGATATTGGATTATACGCAGCACAGGGTTTCGCTAAAAACCCTGCGAAATTGCATAATCCGGCTTTTGCATCTTGACCACTTAAAACCCGCCTGCAAGCGCTTTTGAGGTCTGGAATGTAACTGCCGGTTTTTTTTTGCCCCTTACCCTCCATTGGCCATTTCATTACTGGCTATCGCGTGGTCGCTCAATGTCCACAACGAAAGTTCCACCGTGGAACTTCTGAAGCGTTCCGCTAAAAACGCTTCACATATGCACTTGGAGCTTTTGCTCTCTTTAGTGCTGAATGCTGTAGTACCGGTCGGTGGTACGTGCTGTGGTACGAAAAACCGATCTGTGTGGTACAAGCTCGCAAATGGTAACCCACATATAGGTCAGTCGATACTGTTTATTTAAACAGCTGAATGAAACTTTCACATGGTTTGGTAGTACAGTACCATGCATTGGCGCGCATCAAACCACATGCTTCGTGCGTAGGTCAAAGCCGCGTGTGCATCGTCCGCCTAGCGGCCATCTCCTATCAGGACTACATCTATGCCTGCACACAACTCGACTCATTCCATCCAGCACGGCGCCGCCTTGCATAGCCTTGGCTTGCGCTGCCCCTGGTTTGCCATTGAGGTCGTACAGCTGAAACGCATTGAGAGTGATGCTGCGACAGCCGGGCAATTGTGCACATCTGGATGGAGCGGGCTCAGAATCGCGGTCTTGGGCAAAACAACTTCTCGCACCTTTCACGTAGATGGCGTATTAGCGACGGCAACCCAGCCGGTAAGTCGAATCAGCAGCCGACAATTTTTCGCAGTCGACCTGCAAACGTCATCCGCCACATTCCTGAACATCCGCATCGGCCGTCGGCGATCGCGCTACAAGCTTGTCGAGGTTGCCGGTGACCAGGTCGCCAGCGTGACTATCGAAAACATCGAGTCACGCAGGCGTCATGACTTGGATCAGGTTGTCATTTCGTCAGCTGAAGACGTCGAGACGGCTCTAGAGAGTGAGGTGTCGACCGCAGGTGCAAACGGCTGAGGTGCTTTTGATCAGGGGAGAGCGTCTATTACGGCACCGCAATAGCTGTTTGCGCTGGCTTGACGGGCTGTTGAGGGGACAAAGGGCTGAGAGGATATACCCCTCCGATAGTGACCCAGAAGATTGTTTCCGTTGCCGTAGAAAGCTTCTACAGCAACGGAAAAGCGGGTCACAATCGCATGTTATTACTTTTCATACGTCGCGGCCTTGGTAGATCAGCCTCAGCAGGTTGTGCTCGTTCAGCATTTGGCAAAGCAGATTCAGTCAGCCTTGCTGCCTCATCCGCCACTGACGCCACGACCTGCGGCATTTCAGCTTTGGGCACCATAGGTGCCTTGCCAGACTTAAGCTTGTTGCGGATGAATGACGGACCCAGCCACTTTGGTGGGGGCATACAGATCGGTTGTTGTCCGAGCCGAACCATCTTTATGAAGCACTCTACGTCGGCTTCGTGTTTGAACACCGCGAAACCGTTGTCCTTGAACATACGCTCCTTGAGCAAGAAGAAGACGGTCGATGCGTTTTCAATCAAGTAACGTGTCTGCACCTGATGCTCATCAATAAGGCATTCCAGACTCACAAAGTCAGGACCGTTAGCTAATGCGTGCTCCTGGTGCAAAGGCAGGAATCTATCTGCCACGGTTATCAAATGCGCAGCGGTCGACGAAAGCTCAAGAATGATGCGCCGATGATGCTCCCCTTCAGACTTGGTGATGCACACCACTTTGATTGTCATTCGATCGAATTCCGTAATACTGGAAAGTTTTTCCATCTTAACGGTCATCAGGGAAGCCAACAAGCAATAATGCATTGCAAAGAAAGTGATTGATGCCGTTCATGGTGTCCGCTTATTCTCGCGGTCAAATGCCAATCATGGACATAGCCAGGGGCTTCAAATATTGACCTCATACAACTACAGCAAGGGGTTTGTAAGCGACATCGCTGTGGAACCGGTGAGGATCGCTACAAGCACTGGCGATAGAGCCGCAGTGCACGCAAGACTGATGCGCACATTTGTGTCCGGAAGGTTCGTGAGTGACGCTGGTGAGGTGCTGTGCGGCATCCCTAGAAGTGGCCAATTTGAACCAATAGATGGCTCAGTCAATGACGTCAGCTGTCATCGGTGCAGGGCCATGCTTGATCGTTGGTCGGTCGAGGCCTATCGCAACAAGTGTTACGGGTTCGTGCTATCTCGAACCGGATATCAGCGTGCAGTTGCAGCGAAGTCTGCCGCGTTGGCGGGTAGGATTCTGGGAGTGACCGCTAACATGATGAGCAGATCTGCCACGCGCTCGCCTTACACCCTTGACGTCGTTGGCGCACCCTTGGGGGACATACCCCTCGACCTGCTCGATCATCCCTACGGCACCGTGATCGAGCGTGAAGACGGTGCCGAGCTATGGATGGTGACTGCTACGGCTGAGCGAGCTCGGGCTGAGGTTATTGCCAGCCTGGAACGCCATAGCGGCAAAGGGCAAGTCTTGAGTGAGGTTCGTAGCAGCTACACCTTGCGTTTGGATCTGGAGGAGGTTGCCGCGCTCAAGTTATTTGGTGGTGCCACATGGATCAGGAATAAAGCCAAGCGCGCGAAGCAGTCCATCATCGACCACAAGCTGGGTGTTGCGGACGGGCAGTATACGCTGAGGGCGACAGATAGGGAGTGGGCACGGATACAGGAGCTGGGTGCGGCCCCTTGGGTCCGCACGACAATTAGGAGGGAGATGTTCAAGCGGTCTAGGACTAAGGTGGCAGGATAAGGAGGGCTACTTGAGCACTCTATCGGGCACCTGAACCATCAGTGCATGAGGAATGATTGCCAGCGACAGAATGCAGGTGGTGTATGAGACGGCTTGGACGAACACTCGCAAACCTACGTTTGTGAATTCGCTGATCAGCTGGTGCGACAAAAGCGCTGCGCCAGCAACCACTACAGTGCACGCTACCAGAACCATCACTGGTCTTTTTCCGAGGGCTACATCATCACCGTTCAGCCGCTGGGACTTGGCGCGAGCCACGAGGGCAATGAATTTAGACGCAACGCCCGACATAAGAAATGTCAAGGCTGCCACAAGCATGTGTGCCTGCCACGTTAGTTCGTGCGCATCCGCGCCGAACCAATCCAGCCCGTCTCCCATCAAGGCGCCAGCAAAGCAAATTACGGCCATCACGTTGGCGAGTACAGCCCAGCCCGTTGACACGCCCTCCGACATTTGCCAGGCGGCACGGGGGGTGAACCTGCTCTTGGTCGTCCGCATCCTCTTCTCCCATAAATAACGTAACCCCGCAAATCTGCAAGGTATAGAATCAACATACAGTGTTATTCTGAGTGTACCATGCACTGCGTTGGATCGTACGAAACGCTAAAAGCTCAGCATTCAAGGGTGAGCCTGATACGCAGCTGCGCCACCTATTGACGACCTGGGAGGTCAAGTGAACCCCACGCACGAAACCTATGCTGAGTTCCAGCAAGCGTTCGATTTCTTCAACGAAGAGCTTTTCGAGGGGCGACTTCCGCGCGCCCTTATCACTCTCCAGCGTCAGCACGATTCGCTAGGCTATTTCTCCCCTGATCAGTTCGTGTCCATCAACAGCCCTGGTGAATTCACACACGAAATAGCCCTCAACCCAATCTACTTTGTAATCAGGTCTATCCACGAAACGCTCAGTGTCCTGGTGCGTGAGATGGTGTCGCTGGATCAGTTCGTGAATGGTTTGGGAAAGAAGCCCCGCCGCAGGTACAGGAATCGTGAATGGGCCGAGATGTGTGAAGCTGTGGGCTTGATGCCCAGTGATACAGGCAAGCCTGGCGGTAAGAAGACTGGCGACAGCGTTCAGACATACATCATCGACGGCGGCGCGTTCGATCTGGCAAGCTCCAAACTGGTTGATACAGAGTTTCACCTGTCCTGGGTCGACCGCTATCCACCAGAGGTTCAGTTCGAGGCACCAGCGCCAGCGGTAGAGCTTGCAGGCACAGCAGCACATGCAAGGGACGCACAGCACTCCCAGCTAGACGCTGGAGTGATGGAGGTGCTTGATGAATTGGCAGGGCGAGGCGAGGAGGGTAGCGGCTCAATCCTCGGTTTGGAAAAGGACGGAGACGATTCTCCAGAGCTTCCTGCAGTGAATCATTTCGCCGAGGAGAAGCCCGCGGCCAAACAGAAACAGCTGGACGGCGAAGTTGCTGGCGCACCCAAGATGAAGGTCTTCGCCCATGCGGAATCGCAGCAGTTGGCCGAGCTGGGTATCGAGGTAAAGAAGACGTCTAAGAACTTGAGCAAAACGAAATTCTCCTGCCCGATCTGCAAAGCGAACGCGTGGGGAAAGCCTTCGCTGCATCTCTATTGCGGAGGCACAGAAAAGAAACCTCACGATGTCAGCCTGATGCCCCTTCAGGCTGATCAAGACCAAACACCCGCCACAGAGCTAGTCGAGCCGTTCTGAGTTACAGGCGTCCACAAAAGCCCGCATCAGCGGGCTTTTGCTTGTTGATCTGGCAAGTAGTGCCGCTCGCCTTTTTCGTCAGGCCTCAACAGCACTCTTGAGGTGGAGGTTGACCGAAAGCGGCAGCCGGCAGTAGGGTTATCTCGCCATCCTTGATGTACCCAATCCGGTGTTATCCAACCCGGTGTAAAACGGCCCCCTCTGCCTCGCGGCGGCGGGAGTAATTTCGTCTGGCAGTTGCCAAGTGTAACCAATATGGTTACGCTAACTCCCATGATAAAGACATTCAAACACAAGGGCCTGCGAGCCTACTTTGAGACTGGTAGCACCAAGGGCATTCAAGCTGCCCATGCAAAGCGCCTTACTCTGGTGCTGGGTGTTCTGGACAAAGCCGCAGGCCCCGAAGAAATAGAAATGCCAGGCTTTCGCCTTCATCCTCTCAAAGGCAATCTGGCCGGGTATTGGTCCTTATCAGTCAGCGGAAACTGGCGCGTGATCTTCCGTTTCGACGGCGCCGACACTGAGCTACTTGATTACCTCGACTATCACTAAGGAGGCCCTATGGCCATGCATAATCCCCCGCATCCCGGCGCCGTTCTTGAAACGGTGCTAGAGGAAACTCCGATCAGCATTGCGGAGGCTGCGCGCAAGCTCAATTTGAGTCGCGGCTTTCTGTCCTCCGTGGTGAACTGCCGAAAGCCAGTGCGTGCTGACCTGGCTGTGCGCTTGGAGCGTGCGGGCCTTTCTACTGCTCGTTTCTGGCTGGCCATGCAGGCCGGATATGACCAGTGGGAGGCAGAGCAGGTGCTGCACCCCGAGATCGAGCGAATCGCTGCCGCCTGACTTGTAGCAGCCAATAAAAAGCCCCACTGCCTCGCGGCGGTGGGGGCTTTTTGCGTTCCTGATGCTACACAGAGGTGCCATGCACCGCCAACCTATCGATCATGTCCATTAGCCTATATCCAGCGACGTGGCTCGTACCTGCGATTCCCACCTGAGCGCGTCTTTCGGGTAGCATGAGAGCCATTCTAATGACACACAAATGCCGATGCTGAGCCACAAATGTGGCTGCACCTGGCTAATGCCCCCTATACCAGCGCAAAAGTAGCCATGCACGAAACCTATCAGCCCCGCGATATCGAAGACACCGCTCAGTCATTTTGGGACGCTCAGCAGTCCTTCAAGGTGAGTGAACAGCCAGGCAAACCCACCTACTACTGTCTATCCATGTTCCCGTATCCAAGCGGCAAGCTACACATGGGGCACGTGCGCAACTACACCATTGGCGATGTGATCGCGCGCTATCAGCGCATGCAGGGCAAGAACGTCCTGCAGCCCATGGGCTGGGACGCCTTCGGCATGCCCGCTGAAAACGCAGCGATGAAGAACAACGTAGCGCCCGCCAAGTGGACCTACGAAAACATTGCCTACATGAAGACCCAGCTCAAGAGCCTGGGTCTTGCCATCGACTGGTCCCGCGAGGTCACCACTTGCAAGCCCGACTACTACCGGTGGGAGCAATGGCTGTTCACCCGCCTGTTCGAGAAGGGCGTGATCTATCGCAAGAACGGTACGGTGAACTGGGACCCGGTCGACCAGACCGTGCTGGCAAACGAGCAGGTTATAGATGGCCGAGGCTGGCGTTCGGGCGCGTTGATCGAGAAGCGCGAGATCCCGATGTACTACTTCAAGATCACCGCGTACGCCGATGAGCTGCTGGAGAGCCTTGACGAATTGACGGGCTGGCCTGAGCAGGTCAAGACCATGCAGCGCAACTGGATCGGTAAGTCGAAGGGAATGGAGGTGTCGTTTCCTTACGATGCGAGCTCCATCGGCGCATCTGGTGAGTTGAAAGTATTCACCACACGACCTGACACGCTGATGGGCGCCACGTACGTCGCTGTAGCAGCAGAACACCCACTCGCCAACCAAGCCGCGCAGAATGATCCTGCCCTGCAAGCGTTCATCGACGAATGCAAAAGCGGCAGTGTTGCTGAGGCCGATATTGCCACGCAGGAAAAGCGCGGTATGGCTACTCCGATGTTCGTAGAACATCCCCTGACCGGCGAAAAGCTTCCTGTGTGGGTAGCGAACTATGTGCTGATGCACTACGGCGATGGCGCTGTCATGGCGGTACCGGCACATGATGAGCGCGACTTCGAGTTCGCCACCAAATACGACCTGCCGATCAAAGCTGTGGTGCGTACCAGCGCTGGCGAAGAAACGCCCGCTCCATGGTTGGCGGCTTACGGTGAGCACGGCCAACTGATCAATTCCGGTGAATTTGATGGTTTGGACTTCGCTGGTGCCTTTGACGCAATCGAAGTAGCACTGATCAAGAAAGGCCTCGGTCAGTCTCGCACGCAATTCCGGCTTCGCGACTGGGGTATTAGCCGTCAACGGTACTGGGGCTGCCCAATCCCTATCGTGCACTGCAATACCTGCGGGGATGTGCCAGTCCCTCAGGATCAGCTGCCTGTTGTCTTGCCTGAAGACGTAGTGCCCGACGGCGCAGGATCTCCACTGGCCCGTATGCCTGAGTTCTATGAGTGCTCGTGTCCGAAGTGCGGGGCGCCAGCCAAACGCGAAACCGACACCATGGACACTTTCGTGGAATCGTCCTGGTACTTCGCCCGTTACGCTTCGCCGCACTATGAAGGCGGCATGGTCGACCCGGCCGCTGCCAACCATTGGTTGCCGGTGGACCAGTACATCGGTGGTATCGAGCACGCGATCCTGCACCTGCTGTACGCGCGCTTCTTCCACAAGCTGATGCGCGACGAAGGCCTGGTCAGCTC
>Ga0105244_10000069_pt1 | contig 119620 bp, 104 predicted proteins | sample KBSM44metaG_FD_80423 | JGI IMG/M metagenome (GOLD analysis project Ga0105244, IMG submission 80423) | Miscanthus rhizosphere microbial communities from Kellogg Biological Station, Michigan, USA - KBS M4-4 metaG | ecosystem: Host-associated > Plants > Roots > Rhizosphere > Soil | place...
TATTGACTATTATAATAATGAGAGAATAAGACTTAATTTAAAAGGAAAGAGCCCGATAGAATATCGAACTCTTTATTATCAAAAGATTATTTAATTTTGTCTAAACTTTTGGGTGCACTCTAAATCCGGAGCTTTTTATGGTATATCGCTTTAATTATCAAAGCTTAGAATTTCCATCCTAATGTAAGGAAGAAATTATTTCTGTTACTTTTTACATCACTTACTGCATAAGCATCACTTTGGAAGCTGTTTTTAGCAGAATAATAAGATGAATCAAAATTACCATCCATATATCCTCTCATGAAAGGATTACTATATTTGGATGAGATATTCTGATAAGAAGCATCCACATAGAATGATTTGAAATCATATCCGATACCCAGTGAAAGTGTATTTCTGTCACTTAGCATAAGATTGCTGTAAGACTGATCACCTACAGTACCAGCATCATTAAATCTGCTGATGGTAAGTGCATCAAAAGGACTTGACTGGTAAGAATAACCACCTCTCAATCTGAACTGCTGTACTCTGTACTCAGCCCCTACTCTTACTTCTGAAAGATTCTTGTAATTATCTTTAAAGAAATCATTCAACTCTCTTTCTGCTCCTCCATATACTTTATAATCAGGTTTTGTAAGTCCAAGCGTATAGTCTACGTTCAAAGAGAAGTTTTTACTTGCTACAAATGCAGCACTCACAGTTGCTTTAAGCGGTGAAGTAAACTTTCTGTTCTCAGCTCCCATATCATCCCCGTAAACAGGATCATTATAGAAATAATAATTTCTGTCTATTGTCCAGAATGTAGGCGTTTCAAGAGATGCTCCCACTCTGAAATTAGGACTTAGCTTTCCGATTACCCCTAATGAAGCTGAAAAACCAGAAGATCTTTCTGAATAAGGAGTATCTTGTTTACTGAATCCTTCTGTGGAATTATTGGTCAGATTTCTGTAAAACAAGCTGTCATACTGATCCAGTGAAGCATTGAAAAAATTGAAACCTGCTCCTAAATATAAATTATGATTATAGTTGGCACCTACCCCAAAACTCATCTTTGACAAGTTTCCATATCTTTCATACAGATGACCCGCCAATGCTGCATCTTTCGTAATATCATCTTTGTCAAAAGCATAAACGATATTATTATTTCCCGGGGACTGGATGACATTGTCCAGAGTCTGGTTAGAAAAATTAATACCAATATTGATAAACTTCCATCCAGTTTCTGTCATTAAAGGAAAAGCAATTACTCCTCCTGCATTCCCAAGATCTCCTTTGGTTTTGCTATAATCTATTGTAGATCCTCCTAAAGAACTGGTGTTTTTATTTCCTAAAATAGATAAAGTTCCTGAAACCTCTCCTGAAATAGCTACTCCTAAACCTGCCGGGTTAGTAAGCAAAGAGTTTGCATCACCACCTAGCGCACCATTAGCTCCAGCCATCGCATTAAACTTAGCTGATCCCACCATAGGAGTACTTGAGTAAACCTCTACAGTATTTCTTATGACAGAAACATCCTGAGCCTGCGCATAAAATGCAGCAGAAATACTCATTAATACTAAAGATTTTTTTAACATTATTTTTTTATAGTTTATTAATTTGAAAATTATCTGAAGCCACCTCTGCCGCCGCCGGATCTCATTCCGCCGCCGCCTGAAGAACCGCCTCTGAAGCCACCTCCACCAGAGTTGAAGCCACCACTAGATCTGAAACCTCCTGAATCATTAGATCTGAAGCCTCCATTATTGTTGTTATATCTTGGCTGTGGTTGCTGATAATTATAATTAGGTCTTGTTTGTGGTGCAGAATTACGGAATCCACCATTGGAATTTGTATTTCTGAAACCACCTGAATTGGTATTTCTGAAGCCGCCCGAATTGGTGCCATTACTGTTTCTGAAGCCACCATTTGAGTTTGCATCTCTGAAACCACCATTATTATTGGTATTTCTGAAGCCACCGTTACTATTTCTGAAACCTGAATTAGCGGTATTGGTTCTGTACACTGCATTACCTACCCCTGTATTCTGGAATCCGCCTCCGCTGATACCACTTCTTCTGTAAACAGGTCTGTTGTAGTAGCCACCACCCCAGTAACCTCCTCCGTATCCCCAATATGGGTTTCCGTAGTATCCGCCCCAGAATGGATCATAGTATCCTCCATAACCATATCCCCAGTATGGACTTCCCCAGCCTATAGAGCCTCCCCAGCCCCAACCGAATGATCCGCCCCAACCCCAGGACATACTTGCACCCCAGCCCCAGCCACGGTTCATACCCCAGCCCCAATACGGGCTATAACCACCATACCATCCCCAAGGAGATCCCCATCCCCATGAGTTGTTGTCATAATAGTTGGTTTGAGAACCTGCATAAAGTCCCCAATCTGAATCTGTAGCATTGGAGTTCCAGTTTGTATTGGTATTACTCCAGTCATTATATCTGTTTTGCTGCTCTCTGGAATTCGTTTGTGCATTTTGAATTACATTGGAATCCTGATAGTAGTCATAATATTCTCCTACTCTGTTTCCGCTATCATTAATGATAACTCCTTCAGGTAGCGTATCCTTATTGGGGTCGTAGTACACCCCATCGGTCTCGCTATACCCTCCCATCTGAGCACCACAAGACACAAGTAATAATCCGCCTGATATAGCCAATACCCCTTTGGATCTTAGCAGACCAAGCAAATTTTTATGTATATTTCTTTTCATGATAACGTAAAAATTTTTAATTTAAATTATATTTGCAATCTGTACCAAAAATGTACCAAAATACTGGTAAAAAAATCTATCAAAAATAGATTTTTATTTTTAGATAACAATAATGTACAAAAGTTAAAAAAATTTTAAAAAATAATGGCAAAATTAACCTCAAGAAGCGAAGATTACAGCAAATGGTATAATGAGCTGGTTGTAAAAGCTGATTTAGCTGAAAACTCAGGCGTGCGTGGATGTATGGTGATCAAACCGTATGGCTATGCGATCTGGGAAAAAATGCGTGATGAAATGGATAAAAAATTCAAAGAAACAGGTCACGTTAACGCATACTTCCCGCTTTTTGTGCCCAAGAGCTTATTTGAGGCTGAGGAAAAAAATGCAGAAGGTTTTGCAAAAGAATGTGCTGTTGTTACCCACTACAGATTAAAAACCGACCCGGACAATCCTTCCAAACTGATTGTAGATCCGGATGCAAAACTGGAAGAAGAACTTATTGTTCGTCCTACTTCAGAAGCAATTATCTGGAATACTTACAAAAACTGGATTCAGTCTTACAGAGACTTACCAATATTGATCAACCAATGGGCGAATGTTGTTCGTTGGGAAATGAGAACACGTCTTTTCTTAAGAACCGCAGAGTTTTTATGGCAGGAAGGTCACACCGCTCACGCTACAAAAGATGAAGCTGTGGAAGAAGCAGAAAAGATGAATAAAGTATATGCAGATTTTGCAGAAAACTTTATGGCAATGCCGGTAATTCAAGGATTAAAAACTCCATCTGAAAGATTTGCAGGAGCTGATGAAACCTATTGTATTGAAGCATTAATGCAGGACGGAAAAGCTTTACAGGCAGGAACATCTCACTTCTTAGGTCAGAATTTCGCAAAAGCATTTGACGTAAAATTCACCAATAAAGAAGGAAAGATAGAACATGCATGGGCTACCTCATGGGGAACATCCACTCGTTTGATGGGAGCTTTGATTATGACACACTCTGATGATTTCGGATTGGTACTGCCTCCTACGCTGGCACCAATTCAGGTGGTGATTGTTCCGATCTTTAAAGGAGAAGAGCAGTTAGAACAAATCAGTGAAGTAGCTTTGGACATTCAGGCTAAACTGAGAGCTAAAGGTATTTCTGTGAAATTTGATAATGATACTCAGAACAAACCAGGATGGAAATTTGCAGAATATGAATTGAAAGGAGTTCCTGTTAGAATTGCAATGGGACCAAGAGATCTGGAAAATAAATCTGTGGAAATCGCGAGAAGAGATAATCTGACGAAAGAAGTTCGTTCTATTGAAGGGCTTGATTCTTACATCGAAGAGCTATTGAAAACAATTCAACAGGACCTTTACAATAAAGCATCTGAATTCAGAAAAGATAATATGACGAAAGTTGATACTTATGAAGAATTCAAAAAAGTTCTCGAAGAGAAAGGTGGATTCATCTATGCTCACTGGGATGGTACAGCTGAAGAAGAGGAACAAATCAAAGATGAAACAAAGGCAACCATCAGATGTATTCCTTTGGATGATGATGTAGAAGAAGGAATTTCATTAATTTCCGGAAAACCTTCTAAGAGACGTGTATTATTCGCAAAAGCTTATTAATAATTTTAATGATTTAGAAAAAAATCGTTAATTTTTAAAGAAATATTCAAAAAAAAGTGACATTTGGACAGATTTTTGTTTAATTTTATCTCAACATTAATCAAAAAAATTTATTATTATGTCTTTAAATGTCATTGATTTAATTAAAGGACAATTAGGTCCCGCTTTAGTTTCACAGGCTGCATCGCAGTTTGGAGAAAGTGAATCCGGTATTTCTAAAGCAATTGGCGGATTATTACCTGCTGTAGTAGGTGGATTAGCCAATAACGCAGATAAGCCTGGCGTTGTGGATGCTATTACACAAGCCTCTTCAAGTGGAATTTTAGGAAATTTATTAGGTGGCTCGTCCAGCAATCCTATTATTTCAAACTTGTTGTCTTCAATTTTTGGAGATAAAGTAAGTGCATTAGTTAATTCCATTGCTAGTTTTTCAGGAGTCAGCAATACCTCTGCAGGTTCTTTGTTAAACCTGGTGACTGGAGCTACAGTAGGCACTGTTGGAAAATATGCAGCAGACAATAATTTGGGTGCTTCAGGTATTTCCAGCTTACTGAATGATCAGAAAGGCATTGTTTCTTCTTTATTACCAGCAGGTCTTTCTTTGGCTTCCTTTGGATTAGGAGCTGAAAATTGGTTTGGTCAGGCGAAAGAAACAGTTTCTTCAGTAACTTCTACTGCTAAAGATAACCTTGCAGAAGGTGTTGCTACAGCAAGAGAAAATGTTTCCGAAGGAGCTAGAGAAGTAAGAGAAAGATTTGAAAATAATAACAATAATAATCAAGGCGGAGGTTCAATCTGGAAATGGTTGCTTCCGCTTTTATTATTGATAGCCGCTGCTTATTTCTTATGGAAACAGTGTGAGAAAAAACAGACGACTACAACTACGACCACTACGTCTGATTCTGCAGCTACCAGCTCCACTACAGATACAGCAGCTACTACAGGAACAGTAACTACTGCTCCTGCAACAGCTAAAACGGATGAAAACATTGATCTTAACGGAGTGATGTTAAAAGGTTACAAAGGAGGAATGGAAGATCAGATGATTACTTTCCTGAAATCCGGAGCTTACAAAAACGCCGCCGATGATTCAGCATTGAAAGATAAGTGGTACGATTTCGATCACGTAAATTTCAAAATGGGAAGTTCTTCTGAACTTGAAGCAGGTTCACAAGGACAGCTGGATAACTTAGTGGCTATCCTTAAAGCTTTCCCTGATGCAAAAATCAAAATCGGAGGTTATACTGACAAAACAGGAAATGAGGCTAGCAACGTAAAACTGTCAAAAGCCAGAGCTGAATTCATCAAAGCTGCTTTAGCAAAAGCAGGAGTTGGTGCTCAGGTTCTGGAAGCAGAAGGCTATGGAAGTCAATTTGCAAAAGTAGATGCAAAAGCTTCTGATGCTGAAAGAGCTGCTGACAGAAAAATGTCTGTAAGATTTGCAAAATAGTCTTTAGATTTAATAAAAATTAGATCCCGGGAATCAATTTCCGGGATTTTTTTATGCTATGATTTTTCTGTTTACATTTATTTAATTAAATTTGTTAGTCATTTCTAACATTTATGAATTTCAATATAAAAAGCGCCTGGCGAAAAGATAAAACAAACCATTCCTTATCAGAGGTTTATTCATCTATCAAAGTACCTAAAAATGCCACTTTCTGGAGAAAATATCTGGCATTTGCAGGACCAGGACTGATGATTGCTGTAGGCTATATGGATCCCGGAAACTGGGCTACTGATATTGCCGGAGGCGCTCAGTTTGGATATACACTCCTTTCAGTAATTCTTATCTCCAATATTTTTGCAATGGTTTTACAGCACTTATCTGTAAAGCTGGGAGTTGTTGCAGAAAGAGATCTTGCACAGGCATGCAGAGACCATTTTAGCCCTACGACCAATTTTATTCTGTGGGTATTCTGTGAAATTGCGATTGCCGCCTGTGATCTCGCCGAGGTTATTGGTTCAGCCATTGCACTGAACCTGCTATTCCATATTCCGTTAACCTGGGGAATTGTCATTACAACAGTAGATGTTTTGATTATTCTTTTACTTCAGGCCAAAGGCTTCCGATGGATTGAAAGTATTGTAGGTGGCCTTATATTCATCATTCTGGCTTGTTTCGTGTATGAAATTGTCATTTCACAGCCTGCTTTCAATGAGATTCTGGGAGGCTTGGTTCCACAAAAAGAAATTATTCAGAATCCGGCTATGCTTTATATTGCCATCGGAATTTTAGGAGCCACGGTAATGCCTCACAATTTGTATCTTCATAGCAGTATTGTACAGACCAGAGATTATACCCGTGACACTGAAGGAAAAAAAGAAGCGATAAAATTTGCCACCATAGACAGCACAGTTTCATTAATGCTTGCTTTCTTCATCAATGCAGCAATCCTTATTCTGGCAGCCGCTACATTCCATACTACAGGAAACGAACATGTGGCTGATATTCATGATGCCTATAAAATGCTGACTCCTATTCTGGGAGCTTCTATGGCAAGTATTGCGTTTGCCATTGCTTTATTAGCATCCGGACAAAACTCTACATTGACTGGCACTCTTGCCGGACAGATCGTCATGGAAGGATTCCTGAACATCAGATTAAAACCGTGGCTGAGAAGGCTTATCACAAGACTTATCGCCGTAATTCCTGCACTTATTGTTGCTATTCTTTACGGAGAACAGGGAACTACTGAATTATTGGTTTTAAGCCAGGTAATTCTATCCATGCAGCTGAGTTTCGCCGTTGTTCCATTGGTGATGTTTACCAATGATAAAGCGAAAATGGGAGAATTTGTCAATAAGCCTTTCCTTAAAATCTGTGTATGGATTATTTCCATCATTATCATTGTTTTAAATCTGTACCTGCTATACCAGACTTTTACAGGAGAATAGAAAATACAAACTATAGTTTTTAAATTGACTATTGGCCATTATTAAGTGAATGGTCAATAGTCAATTTTTGCTTCGCAAAGTCAATTTTAATTTCACACTACGAAAAATTCACAACCGTAGCGGATTGATATATTCACTATTCACCGCTACTCATTTTTCTGCCTTAATGTCCAGATTTTGGATTTGGCAGGCTCTTTGTCAAACAATCAGTAAATAAATATTGAATTATGGAAAACCAGGATATTAACGAAGAAAGCATCAATAATCAGGAAGAAAACAACGTTCAGAATGACGCAACATCTCAGGACAATGTGACAGCAGCACCTTCTCCAGAAGAACTTTTGGCAGAAGAAAAAGACCGTTACATCAGATTGTACGCTGAATTCGAAAACTATAAAAAAAGAACAAGCAAAGAGAAGATGGAATTCTTCCAGTATGCCAACCAGGAGATGATGGTTTCAATGTTAGGGGTTTTAGATGATTTTGAAAGAGCATTAAAGGAAATCGCTAAAAACGGAAACCCGGCTGACCTGCAAGGTGTAGAGCTTATCTATCAGAAATTCAAAAATAAACTTACCGAAAAAGGCTTAAAAACGATGGAAGTAAGAGCTGGTGACAGCTTTAATGTTGATTTCCATGAAGCGATTACTCAGATCCCTGCTCCATCGGAAGATTTGAAAGGAAAAATCGTAGACGTTATTGAAACTGGATATACTTTAGGTGATAAAGTAATCCGTTTTGCAAAAGTAGTAACAGGAAATTAAAATTCATAAATGATAAATGATGAGTGATAATTGATGAATGTTTCACTTATTAGCTTTACAATATCTTTTATCATTTATCAACAATCAATTATAAAATTGTCATGTCAAAAAGAGATTATTACGAGGTTCTTGAGATCAGCAAATCTGCATCCGCCGACGAAATAAAAAAAGCATACCGTAAAATGGCCATCAAGTTTCACCCGGACAAAAATCCCGGTGATAAAGAGGCTGAAGAAAGATTTAAAGAAGCTGCTGAGGCTTACGAAGTTCTGAGCGACGATCAGAAACGTGCAAGATACGATCAGTTCGGTCATGCGGGAGTAGGTGGAAATGGCGGTTTCGGAGGCGGAGGCTTCGGAGGCGGAATGAACATGGAAGATATTTTCAGTCAGTTTGGAGATATTTTCGGTGGTGGTTTCGGAGGATTCGGCGGTGGCGGCGGAGGCCGTCAGCAGGTAAAAGGTTCTAATTTAAGAATCAGAATCAGGCTGAATCTTGAGGAAATGGTAAACGGTACTCAGAAAACCATTAAAGTAAAGAAAATGAAGATGGCAGAAGGCGCCACTTCAAAAACATGTCCTACCTGTAACGGTTCTGGTGTTCAGTTAAAAGTAATGAATACCATGTTTGGCCAGATGCAGACTCAAACAACGTGTAGTACTTGCCAGGGAATTGGAAAAGTTGCTGACAAAATTCCGGCAGGAGCTAATGCCCAAGGCCTTATTAAAGATGAAGAGGAAATTACCATCAATATTCCGGCAGGAGCAAGAGACGGTATCCAGCTTAATGTAAGAGGAAAAGGAAATGATGCCCCATTTGGTGGAATTCCGGGAGATTTATTGGTGATTATTGAAGAGGAAGTAGATCAGGTGATCAAGAGAGAAGGTGATAATCTTCACCAGGAACTGTATGTTTCATTTGCTGAAGCCGCTTTAGGAACTAAAAAAGAAATTCCTACAGTAGGTGGAAAAGTAAAAATTACCGTTGATCCGGGCACTCAATCCGGAAAGATCTTAAGATTGGCTGGAAAAGGACTTCCAAGTATCGACAGCTATGGTAAAGGAGACATGTTCATCCACATCAATGTATGGACGCCGCAAAAGCTTACTAAGGAACAGAAAGACTTCTTTGAAAAGCAGATGTCCAGCGGAGAAATGGTTGCAGAACCCTCCGGAAAGGAAAAAACTTTTTTTGATAAAGTAAAAGATTTATTCAATTAATATAAGAGAGGCTTTTTAAGCCTCTTTTTTTATGCTCTTTAATTTTTTATATTTTTGTCCATTATTTGATTGACTCAAAAGACTTCTGGAAACCCATGGATACAAGAACAATATTTTTAAATGCCTGTAACGAAATCGCCACTCAGCTTGATGGCTTCAAAACACTTGAAAAAGGACAAAGGCTTAAGAAAGTATCTCTTGATAAAGATATCTATTTTGAAATTTATTTTCAGTCGAGTTTTAGGAATGATTCTTCATCCATTCAGCTCCTTCCTCATATTACTATCTATTCTAAAATTTTAAAGAAATGGCAGATAGAGCAAACTAAAAATGAATATGCTCAGGGATTAATTTTTGGAAATCAGATAGGGTATTTAATGCCCTATAATAATTGGAAAGAATGGAATTTAGCAGGATTGTCTTATGAAAAATCAATTCTTGAAATCACAGAAAATATAGAGAAATATATACTTCCAATTTTCGAAATTTTTAATTCTAAGAAAATCGCCATCGAGTTTTTAAAGAACAAGGGAACAAAGTTTAATCAATGGTCAAAAGATTCAATTTCTCCTTTAGATTTCCTTCTATGTTTTTCAGAAAAAGAGACCTCTGAAGTTTTTCTAAATAATTTTGTAAATAGCTGTCCATATAAAGGGAAAATTCTTAAACTTTACGAGAGTCTAAAAACGGAAAATGAAATTGATCTCAATTATTCTGAATTTCATGGAGCTCAAACCATTAAATTAGCCTACATGAATGGGTTGAAAATAAAATAAGGTTAGTACAAAACTATATCTTAATAAAGGATAAAGATCTCAGAAATGCCTATGCAAAAAATGCGATTATAACTTTTAATATATCAACCGATAAATTCTCTACATGTATTAATAAAAAATCCTGCACTCTCACGAATACAGGATTTTTTGGTTATTTAATTCTAATTCTGTTTTATTTTTTGGTTGCCAGAGCGTAAATCCCTTTTCCTAAAGTAAATATGGCAACCGCTACCAATCCGCCAACAACGCCAAGCGTAAGCTCTTTTAAAACATCCGGCCAGGTTGGAAGTATACCATGAAGAAATTCTACTCTGTGTAGAAAAATTCCACCAGCAACCATTATTAAAGCAATTGTTCCGACAACTCCTAATATTTTAATAACAATAGGTAAAGCCTTCACTAATAAATGCCCAAGCCTCCCGAAAAAACCTTTATCATTACTTTTCTTTATTAATTTAAACCCTGCATCATCCATTCTTACGATCAAAGCTACAATTCCATAAACTCCAACAGTCGCAATAAATGCAACCAAGCTCGTTACTAAAATCTGCGTAATGAAGGGATGACTTTCTTCCAATACGGTTCCTAAAGCAATAATAACGATCTCGATGGATAAAATAAAATCCGTTGTAATGGCCGATTTTACTTTCTCTTTTTCTATTTCTTCAGAACTTTTTTTATCTTCTTCAATTTCCTCTATAACTTCATGACCCTTTTTGTCACGGTGAAAAAGAAATTCTATTACTTTTTCAACCCCTTCAAAGGCCAGATAGAATCCTCCAAGGATCAATACATAATTAATAGCCGGAGCATACAACCAATTAAGTAAAAAAACGATGGGAAGAATGATCAGTTTATTGATAAAAGAACCTTTTGTAATTGCCCATAAAACCGGAATTTCTCTTGAGGAAAGAAAGCCTGTGGCTTTTTCTGCATTTACAGCCAGGTCGTCTCCTAAAATTCCTGCTGTCTTTTGGGTAGCGACCTTACTGGTAACCGCTACATCATCCATCAATGCTGCAATATCGTCCAAAATAGCAAAAAAGCCTGATGCCATATTTTAATAATTTTTTAATCTTTGTTAAGTTCAGCAAAAATAAATATTTAATTCCGTTTTTAGATTCATAATATGACAATAATTTTGAAAATTATGAGAAAGATTAAGCAATGCTCCATTTTCAATATTTTATATCTTTGTTTAAAATCTATTCTATGGATGAAAACTGGGAAACCCAACTACAAAGTATCTGGCTAAAACTTGGAACAATAAGCAGTGAAGCGTTTATTCAACAAATTAAAAATCATGTAGAATTACTTACAGTGGCAGATTCCCGGGCTATTGCAGATTTTGAAAGAGCCTGCGCTTTTGACTCTACCGGACATGAAAAAGAGGCTGAACCTTTGTATAGATCTGCGCTAGATAAAGGACTCACCGGTTTACGAAGAAGAAGAGCAAGAATTCAGCTGGCAAGTACTTTAAGAAATAATGGGAAAATAGAAGAAAGCATCCATATTTTAAGGGAAGAAAAAGCTAATGAGTCTGATGAACTGAATGATGCGGTAGATTCTTTCTTAGCACTGTCTCTTTCCTCAGCAGGAGAGCACAAAGAAGCACTATCTATCGCTTTAAAAGCACTATCAAAACATTTGCCCAGATACAATAATTCTTTAAGCCGCTATGCTGAAAACCTTTAATTCTAAACTATATTCTGGCGTTTCAACCAGATATGACATTCAAGTCCAGTCCTTACAGACACAGAATTGTACACGATCAATATTAAGCTTAATTTTAACCGTTTTTTAAAACCTGATACTATGCGACGTCAATTTCAATCTTTAGCTTTAGGATGTTTATTTTGTCTGTTCAGTACCATCTGCCCAACTTTAAAAGCTCAGACAGAAACTTATCCCAATACTATTAATCAGGAAAAGAAAAAACAGGAAATAGACAGCATTATACAAGCATACGCTGCCATTAATAAGTTTAATGGAACCGCCCTAATCCATTATGAGAACAAAAATATTTTCGAAAAGTCATACGGCTGGCAGGATGCAGAGAAAAAGATATCCAACCAGAACAAAAGTGTATATCAGATTGCATCTTTAACCAAATCATTCACAGCCCTGGTTATTGTAAAACTAAGTGAGGAAGGGAAACTTTCTTTTAAAGATCCGGTTTCAAAGTTTATTCCCGATTATCCGAGAGGAAATGAAATTACGATTGAACACCTGCTCACCCACACGTCGGGTATTTATGAAGTACTGCGAAATAAAGAATATTTCAGCCTGCTTCACACCGGAAAATCAATAGCAAAAAATAAAGAACTCTCCTTTTTTAAAAATGAACCCCTGGATTTTGAGCCCGGCACTCAATTTTCGTATACCAATTCAGGATATATTGTATTGGGACTCATTATTGAAAAACTCACAGGACTTTCCTATGAAAATGCTGTAAGAAAAATCATCTTAAATCCTCTGAAGATGAACCATACCGGATTTAATTACATGGCTTTGAAAAGTACTTACAAAACAGTTCCTTATTCTTATATTTCAAAGACAAGACAGGAAAAAACTGAAGTATGGAATTCCACATTAACCGGTCCTGCAGGACAAATCTATAGTACTGCCGAAGACCTGTACAATTACTATATCGGATTGAGGGATTATAAAATTGTTTCCAAAGAAGCTTTTAAAAAAGCTACCACACCTTATTTAAGCGGTTATGGTTACGGTTGGTTTATTGATGATCTTTACGGAAAAAAACTCATTAACCATGGTGGAAATATAGAAGGCTCTACAAGCTATTTTGCTATGCTTCCTGAAGATGACCTCTGCATTATCCTTTTGAATAATATCACAAGTAAAAAACTGGAGAAAGCAGGAAATACTATTTTAGCAGCCCTGTTAGGACAGCCTTATACCCTTCCACAGCCCAAGAAAGACATCACTCTGGGAGCTGATATTCTTAAAAAATATGTTGGTGACTATGCTCTTTCTGATAATAATGTTATTCATATTCTGGACGAAAACGGTCAGCTTTTTATACAGAACAATAAAGATCCTAAAGTAAGAATGCTGGCTGAAAAAGAGGATGTATTTTTCCTGCAGGATGATGACACCGAAATTACTTTTATTTTCAAAAAAGGAGAAAAGGATGTTATTACGATCAAAAAAGGACTTTCATCAAAGACCGCAGAACGACTTTAATTCAACATTAATCATTTCATAATCAATAGAATTTTCCGTAAATTTAAGTAATGAAAAAGCTCATTCTCAGGTATCATTTTTTTGTCATGGGATGCATTGGTTTCCTCTTGCAGTCCTGCAATACCAAATTCAGAGTATGGGTTGGTCCCGGAGGTCAGCAGAAGATTTACAATTTGAAATATGGTGAGCATAAAAGACAGAAAATGGATGTCTTTCTTCCCAAAGATTATGCTGAAGATTCTCCTGTAGTTCTTATTGTTCACGGCGGAGCATGGACGTTAGGTAAAAAAGAGCATATGATTCAGGTTCAGAAAATGCTTTTTGAAAACCGGATTCCGAGTATCAATATGAATTATAGATTGGTTTCTACCAAAGAAAAAATCACTTATAAACAACAGCTTGAAGATATTGCCCTGGCTATTGAAAAATTCAATTCTTTAGCAGAAAAGGCGGAACTTCAACCCAACAATTATATTCTTTTGGGAGAAAGTGCAGGTGGGCATCTGGCCTTACTTTACGGATATCAGTATCCTGAACAGATCAAAAAAATCATCTCTTTAAGCGGCCCTACGGATTTTTATAGCCCGGAATATCTTAAATCTTTTTATTCCAAATACACCTCTCCTACTTTTCAAAAGGTAGTAGGAACTAAATTTGACCGGAAAAATATATCCGAAGCTTTCAAAGAAGCCAGTCCTATCGCCAATATTACCAATGTACCTACCCTGATATTTCAGGGAAATAATGATATACTGGTTAATCAGCACCAGGGAATTGCTATGGATTCAGCGCTTACAAAAATGAAAGTTCCACACAAATTCATTTTTATGAAGGGTGCCGGGCATGCTCCAAGGTTTTTCAGCAAAAGAAAAAGAGACAGCATTATCTATCCGAATATTCTGGAGTGGATTAAAGAATAGTTATCTATTTAAAATAATTAAACAACTATTCTAACCACTTCGTTCATAAGAATCTTTTAAATATTCAGTATAAAAAAACAATTTTTGCCTGGTAGATGTATTTAAAAACGCTATGGGCGCAAAAGAATTTTAATGCTTATATCTCTCGGTCGCAAAGACACTTCGTTCAGCTAGGCAGGTGACTTAGCTAAGTGAAACGCCTCTGCGAACGAAAAAATAACAGATCATCATAATAATCTTGCGAGCTTTGCGGGGTAAAAAAAAAATTCTTATGCATAAAAAAGCCATCTCATTGCTGAGACGGCTCTGTATATTTTGATTGAATTATTAATTATTCAAAGTCCTGATCTTCATATTTTTTAGAAAGATCTTCTTTTTTTCCAAAAACAAATTTAAAGATCACCGGAAGTGTAGTGACTAACACGATGACAATAATGATGTATTCCAGCTTTTGTTTTAAGTTGATTCCAAACTGTTCCATAAAAAGTTTGTCCAGATAATGCCCTGCAAAGATCAGAATGAATGACCATAATACGGCACCAATGATGTTATCTCTTAAAAACTCTTTTTTATCCATTTTTACAATACCTGCTACAATAGGCGTAAAAGTTCTCACAACAGGTAAGAATCTTGCCATAATAATAGCTAATGCGCCGTGTTTTTCAAAGAAATCGTGTGCCTGATAAAGGTATTTTTTCTTGAAAAGCATTGAGTCTGGCCTTTTATATAAAGCAGGTCCTGCCTTTCTTCCAAAATAATATCCTACCTCATTTCCGATAATAGCTGCAAGAGCTACCCCTGAAGCTAACAATGTGGTATCTAAGAAATCGCTTCCTGTAGACCCAAAAGTCTCTTTGATGATTTCAACGGCATAAATCCCCGAAACGAAGAGTAGTGAGTCCCCAGGTAGAAAAAATCCTACAAAAAGACCTGTTTCAGCAAAAACAATAAACAAAATCAGCCAAAACCCTCCCATTTTTATATAAAACTCCGGGTTTAATAAATCCTTCCAGCTATTGAAATCTTCCATAAATATCGATGAACAACAAAAGTAAGCCTAAAATGTCTGAAACAAAAATTAATTATAAGATTTTAACTAAAATTCAAACATGATTTTTATAAGTCCAGATCATCATCGGAAACTGCCGTTCCATCGGCCATTAAGAATGCTTTTAAGAAAGGAGTAATATTTCCGTTCATTACGGCATCCACATCAGACGTTTCATGACCTGAGCGTACATCTTTCACCAATTTGTAAGGGTGCATTACGTAGTTTCGGATCTGGCTTCCCCATTCGATCTTCATTTTGTTGGCTTCTATCTCATTTCTGGCCTTCATACGCTCTTCCAATTCCATTTCGTAGAGTCTTGAACGAAGGAGCTGCATTGCTTTTTCTTTATTCTGAAGCTGAGAACGGGATTCTGAGTTTTCAATAATAATCCCTGTTGGGGCGTGACGAAGACGTACGGCAGTTTCTACCTTGTTTACGTTCTGTCCTCCTGCGCCGGAAGCTCTCATGGTTTCAAAACTGATGTCTGCAGGATTAATATTAATTTCAATAGTATCATCTACCAAAGGATATACGTAAACAGAAACAAAACTTGTATGGCGTTTTGCATTACTGTCAAAAGGAGAAATTCTTACCAATCGATGTACTCCATTTTCGCCTCTTAAATATCCAAAAGCAAATTCCCCTTCAATTTCCAGGGTAACAGTCTTCACACCTGCCACGTCTCCTTCCTGAAAGTTCAGTTCACGGATTTTATAGCCCTGCTTTTCGGCCCACATCGTATACATTCTCATCAGCATGGCTGCCCAGTCACAACTTTCCGTTCCTCCTGCACCTGCTGTAATCTGAAGAACAGCCGAAAGCTCATCTCCTTCATTGGAAAGCATATTTTTGAATTCAAGATCCTCAATTTTCTCTACCAACTGCGGGAATGTTTCATCCAGTTCTTTTTCAGAATCCGGATCTTCTTTCGCAAAGTCAGCTAAAACCTGCAGATCTTCAAACTGTGTCTGAATTTCATCATAGCCTTCTACCCATTTTTTCTTGGAACGAAGCTGTTTTAGAAATGCTTCAGCAGTTTTTGGATTATCCCAAAATTCGGGTGCCGCCGTTTTTTCATCATCATTGGCAATTTCAATCTTCTTTTTTTCAATCTGAAGGTATCTGTGTAAGTCTTCAATTCTGGATTGAACTTCTTTTATCTGGTCGTTGTTAATCACGAATTTTTCTTTTTGCAAAAATAAGGAATTCTTTTAGAGTGGAGCGCTTTGAGTTTAAAGTTCCAGGTTTTAAGTTTTGGGTTCGGATTGGAGCTTTATTAAGGTTTCAGAAGATGATTAGAAGTTACGATTATTTGATAATTTCAGCTTCAAAGCTTCTCCTAAGGAATTCTTTTGATTGTTTACTTTCAGATTTGAAACCTACCATAGTTAAAGCATAGACAAACAAAAGCATACCTAAAGGAAGAAAAAGTTCTACCGATATTTCTTTTTCTCTTATAGCTCTTATGGAAACACCTATGAAGAAAATCAGGGCAAATGAACACCAGACTATTAAAAAAAATAATACAAATGCATGTAATGATAGAGCCACGTGTATTTTTACTCCATCATTTTCCTTTTGAATTCTACCATTTATCTGAGGAAGAAAAGAATTCCTGTATTGTATCACTTTGCTGATTTCAAAGCTGTTATTATGGATAGATCCTTCATATTCTTTCATATAATTTCTCCCTAAACCGAATTTTTTAGGTTCTACAAAACCGGAGAGTCTTGTTAAAACTTCCTGTTCGGATAAATGGGTTCTGTAAGTAATGCGTTCAAAAGGCAAATATTTCATGTATAATGCACGTATATTTATATCATTTTTATATCATTTCTGCTATCATTTCTCCAATCTTCGGAGCTAAGGCAACTCCCATTCCTGAAAGTCTTACGGCACAAAACTGTCTTTCTGAAAGTTGTTTTACAATAGGTGTTTTTTCATCACCCATGGCCATAATTCCTGACCAGCGAAGTGCTATTTTAAAATCTGTATAAGGAAGTATGACTTCTTTTAAAAAATTTTCCAAATGATTTTGCAGAAATTCTGTCGTTCCAAAAGCCGTCGTTTCTTCTGTCTTAAAATCCTGATTTCTTCCACCACCCAGCAATATTCTGTTTCCTACATTTCTGAAATAATAGTAGCCTTCGTCATAATGAAACGTTCCTTTAAGTTTTAAATCTTCTATAGGCTCAGTCAGAAGAATTTGTCCGCGGGCAGGAATAATATTTTCATCTTCCAGAAACTTTGAAGTGAATGCATTGGTACAATAGATGAGTTGATTGGCTTTTACACAAAGATCAGTGGAAAGATAAACCTCAACTTCATCTGTTTTTTCTTCAATATTCTGAACTTCTGTTCCGAATAAAAATTCAATTTTCAGTTCATGGCATTTTTCCAGCAATTTCTGTAACAGCTTTCCTGAATGCAGGCTTCCTTCACAAGGATTCTCCACCAGAAATGCAGATTTTTCTAATCCGAATTCCTGTATTTTATTCTGTTTCAGAATATATGTTTGATTCACGCCGGTTATTGCTTTCAGCTTTTCATTCACGAAATCGATATGAGATAAAGGTTCTTCGTTATTGAGAATTTCATAGCCTGCATTCAACTCAAAATCAATTTCTTCATGGGTAAAATAATGTCTTATTTTCTGCAATCCGTCAAACCTCATTTTAACAAGTGCCAGCGTTTTCTCCCAACCCATTTTATGAGCATCTGCAATAACTTCAGTAAGGCTTCCAAAACAGGCAAATCCGGCATTTCTCGTGGAAGCACCCAATGGAATGGCATTCCGTTCAATAATCAAAACGGATTTTTCAGGATATTTTTCTTTGATGGATATTGCTGTCCATAGTCCGGAAAACCCCGCACCTATAATGATGATGTCTCTTTTTCTGTAGAAAGTGTTCAGTTCCCAGATGCTGTTCATGAGTAATTTTTTGTAAAATGTATAATGTAAAAAGTATTAATGTACGATGCAGCGCAACCTTAAACCTTAAACTTTAAACCTTGAATATCTTACCCTTTGTCTTTCTCTTCCTCATTATGCTGGAATCCGATTGCTCTTACCGGTTCTTCAACAACTCTGTAGGTTTCCAGCTCGCTCTTCAATGCCTGAATTCTGAATTGGAAGTCATCAAAATTATTGATAATGGCATCAGCAAGAAATCTCGCTACCTGATCAAGATATTCTTCCGTAAGCTTTGATCCGGCATCTCTTAATGCGCTGTCTAAAAGTTTCTGATCAATTTTCAGCTTTTCGTTTCTGGTTCTTTGGTAAAGATTTTTAATTCTTTTCTTGAGGCTTTGGGTAAAATCTATCAGCATCGTATTGCTGAATGCTTTCATTTTTGAAGAGATTTCATGCCAGAAAGGAATTTTATCTGCTTTGTTATTTTTAAGTATTTTATAGAGTAAAGAATCTTCCTCAAGTCCTCTGGTCATGGCGTAAAGAATAATTTCTGAACGCTCTGAAGCATTAGGTGGAAAGATCGGTATCATCACATCAAATCTTCCCGGAGCAAGAATTTCCTCGTCAATTTCTGAAACAGAATTGGCAGAACCTACCATCAAAACACCTTCTTTTTCAAATTTCCCGATGTAATGAAGAATCAGCTCCTGAGCTTCCAGGTTGCATGATGCAATATCGTTTTCAGCTCTTCTCTGCATCATAATTTCATCAAAATCATCCATAAAGAGAAGCATTTTGTTTTCCTTCATCATACTCAACAGGAAATCACTGAAGTTGATTTCATTCCCGTCAATCAATGAAGTTCCTAAATAGTGCTTTTTGACTTCTTTAAACTGATAGCCAATGATTTCAGCAATTTTATTAGCCCAGAATATTTTCCCGCTTCCCGGAGGTCCGTAGAGAATAATTCCTGCAGGTTTATTAATGCCCCAGTCTTTGATCTGTTGTGGATTCAGAAAAGGTTCCAAAACCGTAGAGGTATAAAAGAACAAGTCTCTGTATCCTATAAAATCTCTTTGTTTAAGGCTTGTTTTATGCCCAAAATAATCATAGACAAACTGATAGTTTCCCCCCAGTTTGTTATCAATCCCATAGCTTGATATAGAAGATTTGAAAAAGCCATTATCGAAAATATTAAGATTATTATCCTTGATTACTTTTTCCACCTTGTCTTTTGGCTGCTTAATTACTTCGGCAATCTGCTCCAGGGTTTTATTTTTATCAAGATCTTTTTCGTACAGCCTTAAAAAATCTAAATTTTCGCGGGCAAATTTTTCAAAATCTTCTTTTACTTCAAAATTGGTACTGATGCATTCTACCAATTCAAGATCGAAATCCTGTATAAATTGTTTTATGGCTTCTGCAGAAACATTAAGTTCTTCTGCCAGTTCAATTAGCTTCATAAGTCTTGATTAATTCTATCAAATTTAATGTATTTACCAATAAATTGACATTGATTTATGATAATTCTGTAACATTATCTAATTTATATAGACTACTACTATGTAAAACAAATTACATGGAAAAGATTTTATCAGTAAAAAATTTGACGAAAAAATTCAAAAGAGTTGTAGTCAACAATATTTCTTTTGATGTTGAAAAAGGAAACGTTTATGGGCTATTGGGCCCGAATGGAAGTGGAAAATCCACCACTTTCGGGATGTTGCTTTCCACCATTAATCCTACCAGTGGAGATTGGTTTTGGTTTGGGAAAAAGGGAACAGACCCGGAAACCTTAAAGAAGATTGGAGCTATTATTGAACAGCCTAACTTTTATCCGTATTTAAGTGCGGAAACCAATCTTAAGATTGTGGCAGAAATCAAAAAAACACCCTATTCCAGGATTGATGAAGTTCTAAAAACCGTTAATCTGTATGAAAGGAGAAAAGATACTTTCAAAACTTTTTCTCTGGGAATGAAACAGCGGCTTGCTATTGCTTCAGCGATGTTAAATAATCCTGAGGTAATGATATTGGACGAACCCACCAACGGATTGGATCCTGAAGGAATTATTCAGATCAGAGAAATCATCAGCAATATTGCCAAGCAGGGAATCACCATTATTATTGCCAGCCACCTTTTGGATGAAATTGAAAAAATCTGCAGCCATGTTATTGTATTGAAAGAAGGAAATTCTATTTACTGTGGAAGAGTAGACGAAATGACTTCCAACAACGGATATTTTGAACTGAAAGCTGATAATAACATATTACTTTTCAATACATTGAACGAATTACCGTGGTTTAGCTTCGTCAATCAGGACAGGGATTATATTAAAGCCCAGATCCGTGATGATGTGTCAATTTCAGCTTCAGCACTGAATCAGAAGCTGGCGGAAAAAGGGATTTTCTTATCTCATTTGGCCAAGAAAAAACTATCTCTTGAATCTCAATTCCTTGAACTTGTAAAAAACACCAATTAGTCATGATAAAATTATTAAAACTGGAATACTACAAAAACCTGAACTATAAGCCGTTTAAGGTTTTTACGATACTTTATTTTGCCATTCTTGTCGCTTTGCTTTTCATCGGATTGGTTGATTTTGATCTTTTCGGAAGTACCATCAATTTAAAAGAACAGGGCATTTATAATTTCCCCGAAATCTGGAATTTCACGACATGGATTGTTGCTTTATTGAAAATTTTTCTGGGACTGATTATTGTTTTTTCCATTTCGCAGGAATTCAGCAACCGAATGTTCAAGCAAAATACGATTGACGGATTAAGCAGAAAGGAATTTATCACTTCAAAATTGCTGACCATAAGTATCTTCACCATTGTGTCAACGGCAATTGTATTGGGTCTTACGATATTGCTTGGATATCAGTATTCTAATACAACCGAATCTACAAAGGTTTTTGCGGAGATTTTCTTTATCGGAAATTACCTGGTAAAATTATTTACGTTCTTCTGTTTCTTAATGTTCCTTTCTATTTTATTGAGAAAATCGGTATTTGTATTTCTTGCCCTATTTGTTTTCTGGATTGGTGAGGGAATTTTAACAGCTGTTGAAGTTTTCACCAAAGTAAAAGGACTGCAGGGAGCACAAAGAAACGAAGTTCTTCAGAATGACTTTTTTATCACACATCTTTTGCCGTTGGAAAGTATGTCCAGCCTTATTCCTAATCCTATGATGAGATTGAATATGGTGAAAATGATGGGCGTAAAATATGAATTCCACTACCCTACGGAAAGCCTTATTGCCTGTCTGGTTTGGTCTGCCGTTTTCATCTTCGGGTCCTACTGGATTCTGAGAAAAAGGGATTGGTAGATGGCAATATTAAGAATTTAAAGATTTAATCATTAAAATATTTAAAGATTCTTTTTAAGTGGTTCGGTTTCGGATCACTTTTTTTGGCTTAATATTTTCATTCTGCTTTGTCAAAAACTAACCCTGAAAAAAATATTCTACGTACCCGGATTAATCAGTGCCGTGCTGATTCCTATTTTATTCTGGTATTATGGAAATCAAAAGTTTGAAGACATTAACGTTTCTGTTATGGATATCGGACTTCCTGCTAAAGAAAGAGAGGGAGATAAAAATACTTTTGCCAGTTTTGAACCTTACAGAAGCTGGGATTACAGGAAAATAAAAGTTGTTCCCGGAACAGCTGAGCAAAATTCAAAATTATATATTTCCGAACTGAAAAATCTTCAAAAAAGAAATGAGAAAAAATCTGGTATTGAGTTTATTTTAGATCAAAAAAATAGCTATGGTGATTTTATCTCAGTTTTGAATGATCTGGCAATAGCCCAACAAGAACAGTATGCGGTTGACTTGGAAAAAACAGGACATATTTTTACGGTTTATAACTATATTACCCCCAATGTCCAGGCTCCCGAATATGAATGTTTACTTTGTTATGATGTTATCAGACCGGAATATAAACCTGATTTTTTTGAAAAAATACAGTTGTTTCTCACAAAACTTCCAAAAGATACCTATTACTTTATTTTTGGATTTCTCATATTTCTGAATATCTGTATGCTCAGCATTAAAGAACGATTTCAGCTACATCATTAGTTTTAAAAATAAAAGGCTGCCATTGGGCAGCCTTCCTTTCACATTACTTTTTATCTAACAACGGAAGATATTTTCCGTATCCTTTACTTTCCATTTCTGCCTTCGGAATAAATTTCAGAGAAGCACTGTTGATACAGTAGCGGAGTCCTCCTTTATCCTGTGGCCCATCTGTAAAGACATGTCCCAAATGGGCATCACCTGTTTTACTTCTTACTTCTACTCTATCCATACCATGGGTACGATCCAGCTTTTCGTCAATCAAAGCCTTTGTAATAGGTTTTGAGAAACTTGGCCAACCACATCCGGATTCAAATTTATCGGTAGAAATAAACAAAGGCTCTCCGGTGGTAATATCTACATAAATTCCTTCACGGGTTTCGTTCCAGTATTCATTTTGAAAAGGTCTTTCTGTACCGTTTTCCTGAGTGACATTATATTGCTCTGCAGTCAGCTTTTCTTTTAAAACTTTTTTATCCTGCTTTTGATAGTTTGGTTTTGGAAGTGGATTGGCTTTTTTCGCCATTTCAAAAAGTCCCGGTTCAATGTGGCAATATCCGCCTGGATTTTTATCCAGATAATCCTGATGATAATCTTCTGCTTTGTAGAAATTTTTCAATGGAATTGTTTCTACAAGCAATGGCTTGTTATAATTTTTTGCCAGTTTCAGAACTTCATCTTTTACCACAGCTTCATCTGTTTTATTGGTGAAATAGATTCCCGTTCTGTACTGATTTCCTCTGTCATTTCCCTGCTGATCTTTACTTGTAGGATCAATGGTTTTGAAATATAAATCAATCAACAGTTTCAGATCCACTTGTTCCGGATCATATTTTACTTTTACCGTTTCTGCAAAACCTGTTGTATGACTTACCACCTCTTCATAAGTAGGATTTTGAGTATTCCCGTTGGCATAGCCCACTTCTGTTCCTACCACTCCTCGAATCTGTTGAAAAAAATGTTCTGTTCCCCAGAAACATCCACCTGCAAAATAAATCTCTCTAACGTTTTTGTTATCCATAATTTTCTCATTTTCTTTTTTAATTTCCACTACATTAGGCTTGTTTTTCTTAAAAAGTCCTGATCCCGCAGCAAATACTGCTATACCCAGAATGATTCCGAGTACAATGAATATATTTTTCATATTTACCTTTTTATTCATTACTATTATTTTTGAACAATCATGAATCCGAATCCTAAAAGCATAAGGTCTTTTAAAATAAAGAAATCCGTCACAGGCACTCCATCTACTATTTTCCACATTCCCGGTGTTGTAAATAAATAGCTTAATGTTACCAGAAAAGTTACCATCATTCCTATCCCTGCATACTTTTTCAATACAGCAAATTTCGCACTAAATATCAGGAGTAATGCAATGATAATTTCTATCGTTCCGATAAGATTTGACACTGCCTGGACACTCATAATCTTATATACGAAAAAAGTTAAGAAATGGTTTTCCACCAAAGGTTTTATGGCAGCAGCTTCTGTAGGGGTAAATTTGAAGATACCAATCCACAGCAATATAAGCGCTGCTCCGAAAAGCGAAATGTAATACCCGGTTCGGGTTAATTGATTTTTAGATTCCTGTACTGTTCCGACCATATTTTTAAGATTTTAATTGAATACTTTATTGTTTTCAAAAGTATAGTCGGAGCATTTTTAAAATCCTGACAAAAATTTTCTTAGAAATTTAATTTATCGATCATTTTATTTTTAAAGTCCTGAATTTCAGAATCATTTATTTCAGTTTTCTCTTCAGAAAATTTCTTTTTAAACACTTTATCCAGAAGTGCCAGCTTTTCATTGTACATTCTGCACCATTTGCAGATCATCAGGTGCATGCTCAGCATCCTGTTTTCTCTGGAAGAAATGGATTGGGCATTCCTTTTTTCCATCAGTAAAGTAGCTTCACTGCATGGTAAAAATAATATATGTAGTATTCTTCTTATCATTTTTCTTATGATTTTGAAAACCAGTTAAACTCCAGACATTCTCTCAACTGCATTCGGCTTCTTTGCAAAATCTTCCAAAGATTAGTCGTAGAAACACTCAATTCCTGACTGACTTCCGGTGCTTTTTTTTCTTCGATATAATACATTTTCAGCAGAATCTTCCATCTGGCGGGCAATTCTTCGATACATTCCTCCAATGTTTTATTAAAATCTGCGCTGTCTAAAAGTTCATCTCCTTCCCCTGAAACATTCCAGTCATTCAAAACATCATTATTTTTCCAGGATCCTGTTTCATCAAAAAAATGATCGAGTCTGATATTGGGTTCTGATTTGTATTTTTTCCGGTAAAAATCTGCCACTTTCCTGTTCAGAATAGCCATCAGCCAGGTCAGAGGATTGCTCTTCCCTTCAAAAGAATCATGGGCTGAATAGGCTGCAAGAAAAACTTCCTGAACAACATCCTGAGCGTCTTCTTTATTCGAAAGTACATACAGTGCCCGCTTCAAAAGCGGCCCGGAATACTGCTCTATCCAGCTTTTCAACTCTTCATCTTTTGTCATGGGAAGGATTTTTATCTTATCTCAGATCACAGCGAAGGTAATAAGTTAAACGGAAAATTGCAAAATTAATAGATAATCATTGGTTACAGACTCTGCAAATTGTACAGTCTTTGAAACCCTATACAATTGATGGAAAGCGATTAAAAATTCTGATGCACATTTATTATCAAAACCCATCACCATTCAAAACATAGTATAAAATTATTACAAATCGCTTAAAAATCTTAAATTTGCATCTTATCAAAATTTGATACTAAAAAAAGCAAAAGCAATACTATGACATCACAAGAGATACGTCAAAAATTTTTAGATTATTTTAAAAGTAAGGAGCACTTAATCGTTCCTTCAGCTCCTATTGTGCTGAAAGACGACCCTACCCTTATGTTTTCCAACTCCGGAATGACGCAGTTCAAGGATTTTTTCCTTGGCTACAAAACGCCTACCGCCCCTAGAATTGCCGATACACAAAAGTGTCTGAGAGTTTCAGGGAAACACAATGACCTGGATGATGTAGGTAGAGATACTTACCACCACACCATGTTTGAGATGTTAGGAAACTGGTCTTTCGGGGATTACTTCAAAAAAGAGGCTATTGCTTTTGCCTGGGAATTACTGACTGAAGTATACGGAATTCCAAAAGAAAATTTATATGTAACGATTTTTGAAGGAGACGCTTCTGAAAATCTGGACAGAGACCAGGATGCTTTTGATTTCTGGAAATCACACATTTCAGAAGACAGAATCATCAACGGAAATAAAAAAGATAACTTCTGGGAAATGGGTGAAAGCGGACCATGCGGACCGTGTTCAGAAATCCATGTTGACTTAAGAACACCGGAAGAAAAAGCTAAAGTTTCAGGACTTGAGCTGGTAAATAACGACCATCCTCAAGTTGTAGAAGTATGGAACCTGGTTTTCATGGAGTTCAACAGAAAGGCAGATAAATCGTTAGAGAAACTTCCTGCACAGCATGTAGATACAGGAATGGGCTTTGAACGTCTTTGTATGGCGCTTCAAGGGAAGTCTTCCAACTATGATACCGATGTTTTCACCCCGCTTATTTCTAAAGTTGAAGAACTTTCAGGTAAAAAATATACGGGAATTTTAGAAGACGAAAAAGATATTGCCATCCGTGTTGTGGTAGACCACATCAGAGCGGTTTCTTTTGCTATTGCAGACGGACAATTACCATCCAATGGAGGTGCAGGTTATGTAATCAGAAGGATTTTAAGAAGAGGAATTTCTTATTCTTACCGATTCTTAGGAATGAAAGAGCCTTTCCTTTACAAATTGGTTGCTGTTCTGCAGGAACAAATGGGGCCTTTCTTCCCGGAACTTGAAAAACAAGGAAAACTGGTTGCTGAAGTAATCAAAAGTGAAGAGGATTCATTCTTAAAAACAATTGAAAATGGTTTGATCAGAGTTGAAAAACTGATTCAGCAGACCATTGCAGATAATCAGAAAGTACTACCAAGTGAAGAAGTTTTCGAATTGTATGATACCTATGGGTTTCCTGATGATTTAACAAGAATCATTGCTGAAGAAAAAGGGTTGACTATTGACGAAGCGGGTTTCAAAGCTGAAATGGAAAAGCAAAAACTTCGTTCAAAAGCTGATTCTGCTCAGAAAGTATATGACTGGGTAAACCTTGAATCAAAACCTGAAACCTTTGTAGGATATGATCAGATAGAATCTGAAACGTATATTACCAGATACAGAAAGGTAGAAAACAAAGACGGAGAATTTTACCAGGTGGTATTAAGCAATTCTCCTTTCTATCCTGAAGGAGGTGGACAGGTTGGAGATAAAGGTGTTCTTGAAAATGCTGTTGAAAGCTTTGAGGTACTGGAAACTAAAAAAGAAAACGGATTGATTATTTCATTGATCAGTGGACTTCCAAAGGATGCAGGTGCTGTTTTCTATGCGAAAGTAAATGCTTCTGACAGAAAGAATTCTCAGGCTAACCACTCTGTGACTCACCTTCTGCATGAAGCTTTAAGAGATGTTTTAGGAACTCACGTAGAGCAGAAAGGTTCTTATGTAGGTCCTGATTATCTTCGTTTCGACTTCTCTCATTTCAACAAAATGACTGAGGAAGAACTGGCATTAATTGAAGAAAAAGTAAACAAAAAAATCAAAGAAAGTATTGCTTTGCAGGAGTTCAGAAATATTCCGATTCAGGAAGCTTTGGAAAAAGGGGCAATGGCTTTGTTTGGTGAAAAATATGGTGACAGTGTGAGAATGATTCAATTCGGAAGTTCAAAAGAACTTTGCGGAGGAACTCACGTTAAAAACACCAGCGAAATCGGTCATTTCAAAATCACTTCTGAAGGCTCTGCAGCAGCGGGAATCAGAAGAATTGAGGCTATTTCAGGAGATAAATCTGAAGAATATTTCAACAATCTTGAAAAACAGATCACTGAACTTTCTCAACTGTTAAAGTCCAAAGATGTTGTAAGATCCATCGAAAAACTGATTGAAGAAAACACTTCATTGAAAGCTGAAGTAGATGCTCTTAAAAAGGAGAAAGCAAAAGGAGAAATCGGAGAATGGAAGAATGCTTATGAGCAAAAAGGCAACAAGCAGCTTCTTGTAAAGAAAACTTCTCTGGATGCAGGTTCTGTAAAAGATATCGTATTCCAGCTAAAGAGAGAGATCCCTTCTTCCGTGACGATTATTCTTTCTGATGCAGACGGAAAACCAATGATTACTGTTGGCGTTTCTGATGATCTTGCAGCAGATTATCAGGCTGGGGCTATCGTAAAAGACCTTGCAAAAGAAATCCAAGGCGGCGGTGGCGGAAACCCAGGTTTTGCAACAGCAGGTGGTAAAAACCTTGATGGTTTGGAAAACGCTTACCAGAAAGCTTTGAATATCTAAAATAGGAAGCTCTATTATAAATTTTAGCCCCGGCTGTCTCAGAATTGAGACAGCCGGGGCTGTTTTTATTGTATATCATATTTTTCGATGCAGAGTATTTTCTATATTATTTTATATTTCAGGAGGCAAAGATTGGAATCAACTTCATTGATCCTGAAGAAGCTTGTGTACTAATCATACTCCGATCTAGTTTTCCATAAACATCTGTGTAATTCATGTAATCTGTGGGAAATTAAAATAATTTAGGAAACCAAATATATGTTTTATTTAATGCTAAGAATCGCAATAAAAAGGCTCATGCTATCATAAATATTTCCGATCGCAAAGGCATTACACTCAGCTATGAAATGATTTCGTTTTTTGCTAAATAGAATGCCTTTGCGAACGAAAAAGTAGATGGACAGAAACCTTAGCGTCTCTGCGTTATAAAATCCCATTCTTCATGACTCAGATTTTCATCAAAGACTCTTTTTATTTATATCCGTTCTAATTATTGACCTTACCTTAACAAATCATCATTTAATCTTAAACTATTTGTTTTGTCTTTTTAAAACTTAGTTAACACTAGACCGCTAGTTTTGTCGTAATCGAAATTCAAAAAATATAATTATGAAAATTAACAAAACTATTGGAGCTCTATTCCTTACAGCAATTGTTTTTCAAGGCTGTAATGATGACAATAACGGGGATTCTAACACCCCAGCCAATGACAAAATAAAGATTGAAAATTTTTCTAAAGAGCCTGCTTTCGTTTATGGAATGCAAGGTTTTGAAAATTTAAATATTACCACCCTTATTTCCAGTTCTGATGTTCTTCCAGGTTCTCCTGATTTCGTTTTCGGAGGTCAGCCGGACGGAATGGGAATTATGAAAGATCCTAACTCTGATGGTTACCTGATGATCACCAACCATGAGATCAAACAATCGGTATCCAGAATATATTTAGACAAAACGTTTAAGCCTGTAAAAGGAGAATATATCTTAAATGGAACCGGAGGAATGACAAGGTTATGTTCCGCTACCCTGGCAACTCCTGAAATTCATGGCTTCAGTGCCTTCCTTACTGCTGGAGAATCAGGTGAAGAAAGTATGGTTCATGCTTTAAATCCTTTGGCTCCTGTATCTCAGGCAGCAGATAAAACAAGAGTAAAACCAGCTTTAGGAAAGGCCTCAATGGAAAATGCAGTTCCGCTTCCTAAAGATGTTTCTAATGGAAAATCTTATATCGTTATCGGGGAAGACCAATCTTATTCATCTTCTCACCAGTCTGCAGCACAATTGATCATGTATGTAGCCGATACGCAGGGAGATTTGGATAACGGTAAGTTGTATTCTTTAAAAAGAACAAACAACAACTATACTGAAACGGATATGACGAAAGGAAGCAGCTACGATGTAGAATTTGTTGAAATTCCGAATGCCAAAAACCTTACAGGAGCTCAGATCAATCAGAAAAACATTGATAATAATGCCATTCGTTTTTCAAGAGTGGAAGATGTTGATTACAGAAAAGGAGCAGGAAAAGGAAGAGAAATTTATTTTACCGCTACAGGAGAATCTTCTGACGGTGTGAATCCAAAAGCAGGATTAACCATGTGGGGAAGAGTTTACAAACTTGTTTTGAATGCTAACAATATGCTGACAGGAAAACTAGAGGTGGTAGCAGAAGGAGATTCCAATCCTGGAAATAACCTTATCAACCCGGACAACTTATGTGTAACTGAAAACTTTGTGTACATCCAGGAAGACGGAGATTCTTACTATAAAAATGCCAACCATGATTCTTATATATGGCAGCTGAATATCGCTACAAAACAATACAAGCCATGGCTGAATATGAGACACAACAGAAATGATTCTGCATGGCAGACGGCTTATAACCAATCCGGAGATCTTCAGAAATTCGGTTCATGGGAATTCGGTGCTATGGTTGATATTTCAGATATCATTGGAGTTCCGAATACATTCTCTGTGAATATCCATTCTCATACCTGGCAGCTGGATAAATTCAAAAATCCTGACGGTTCCGGAATCAACACCAATAAAGAAGGTGGACAGATTGTAATCATCAGAAACGTAGAAAAATAGTTTTAATTTCTTCATATCAAATTAAAGTATCAATAGAAAATCTCTGTTGATACTTTTTCATACCTATGCATAAACTTTCAAAATACCCGATACTCCTTTTCTTATACTCTGCAGCAGCACTTTTTACACTCTATTATTGTAAAAATGATAAACAGCAGCCTGTGTACGAAGATCTTGGTTCTGTAAAAAACAGGATTATCAAAACCAATACTGATTTTGAAAAACAAATCAACGAACTAAAAACCCTGGTTGCTAAAAGTTCCGATGAAAAACTCCTTCAGCAAAAGTTTCAGGATATCAGAAAAACCTACAAAAAAATGGAATGGGCTGTAGAATATTTCCTGCCTCACTCTGCAAGGTTTATCAATGGTCCTGCCCTTCCTGAAATAGAAATGGATGAACACACCGAAATAGAACCGGAAGGATTACAGGTTTTGGAAGAGATGTTTTATCCCTATGACCAAGCAAACAAAGAGGAAGTAACCCGAATGCTTAATAAACTTATCAATAAAAGCAATACGATAGCCACCAACTTTCAGGTGATTACCATCAGTAAAGATCAGGTTTTTGATGCTTTAAGACAGGAAGCTTTCAGAATTTCCAGCTTAGGAATTTCAGGTTTTGACACGCCTGTTTCAGGTCTATTTTTGCAGGAAATGCCCTCTTCTCTGGAAGGGATTAAAGAAACGCTGAAGCAAATCTCTACGGATCGGTCAAAAGATAAAGCTTTAAAAAATATTGTGGCAGAAATCAATTCAGCTATTGAAGTTCTGAAAAAAAACACAGACAAGAATACGTTTGATTATGTCAATTTTATCCCTGATCACCTGAATAAAATCACTGCTCTGATGCTTGATTTTAAAAATCAGGAGAATATTCCGGATGTAGAAGTAACCACTGCTCTCAACAAAAATGCCGCTACTTTTTTCTCTAAAAATGCTTTTAACCCTAATGCTTTCACGCCGGGAAAGGAATATGCCTATTCTGAAGAAAAAGCAGCTCTAGGTCATCAGCTTTTTAATGATAAAATTCTTTCCAACAGCAACAACCGGAGCTGTGCCACCTGTCATATTCCTGAGAAGGCATTTACTGACGGACTTGCCAGATCTATGTCTCTTGGAAATTCAGAGCTTGCCAGAAATGCTCCATCGCTTAACTATGCAGGATATCAGCATGGTCAGTTTTGGGATATGAGAAAAGATGATCTGGAAGGGCAAAGCTCGGATGTGATCTCCAATAAGGAAGAAATGCATGGTGATTTGAATATCATCCTTGCAAAAATCAATCAGGATAAAAACTATCAGGCAGCCTTTAAAAAGATTTATCATTCTCAGAAAACTGAGGTATGGCAACTGCAGAATGTACTGGCAAGTTATATCCGTTCTCTGGCGAAATTTAATTCTGACTTTGATGAATATATGAGAGGGAATAAATCAGCAATGACAGAAAATCAAAAGCGTGGTTTTAATCTTTTTGTAGGAAAAGCTCAATGTGCCATCTGTCATTTCTTACCTTTATTCAATGGTACGGTTCCTCCGAATTTCAAAAAAACGGAACAGGAAGTACTGGGAGTAGCTGTAAATGGAGAGAATCAAACATTTGACAATGATCTGGGAAGAGGAAAATTCCATGAAACAGTAGCTTCATTACAGCATTCTTTCAAAACTCCAACACTTAGAAACATCAGCAAAACAGCACCTTACATGCACAACGGAGGATACAAAACGTTGAAGGAAGTCATGAATTTTTATAATAAAGGGGGTGGAAAAGGATTTGGATTTAAAATAGAAAACCAAACTCTTTCTGATACTCCATTACAACTTACGGATAAGGAAATAGATGATCTTATCGAATTTATGAAAGCTTTGGATGATCATTAAGTCCCCGAAAAACAACAAATAATTAAAAAACTCCTGTACCTTATATGTTTAGGAGTTTTTTTATTGGAAATCTCCAGAAAATACAGAAAGACTATCTGAATGATTTTGTCATTTAATTTTATCAGAGGGAAGTCCCATGAAAACATTAGATTAAATCAATGTTATACTCTGTTAAAAACTTTTTTACCATCATAAATATTATTAATTTTGACGTAGTTTTTTTACATGAAAAGGGGTTTACTGTTATTATTTTTTATAATCAGCTTTTTGGGGTATTCGCAATCAAAAATTAAGGTTGTGGATGACGCCAGTCAAAAACCTGTCTTTAATGCTAAAGTGTCATGCGACAATACAATCATTGGATACACCAATGAACAGGGCATTCTCGAGTTTAAAACGGGATGTAAAAACATTGATATTGACGCTGATTCTTACCAGAAAGAAACCATCACAGTAGAAAGCAGCATGGAGGTTTCCCTGCTCAAAAAAACTTCAAAAACCACCAACATTGAAGCTGTCGTTATTGAAGATAAAAGTGATCCCAGAGCATTGGAAATCCTTAAAAAAGTAAATAAATTATTTAAAGAGAATTCTCCAAAAAGCTTAGGTTCCTATTCCTATAAATCTTATGAAAAAATATCTCTGGATATTGACGAAGACAGTCTTTCCCAGTTTAATCAGTACTTCAATGATTTAAATATTTTCAAGAAAAAAAGAGAAAAGGACTCATTGAATAACATCAACGCAAAAAAGATATTTTCAAAAAGCAAACTTTTTCTTTGGGAAAGGGCGCAAGAGTTTTTATATTCTAAGAAATATGGTGAAAAAATCAATATCCTGGACAACAGAATCTCCGGTCTGAGGCAGCCTATCTATGAGATGATCGCTCTTCAGCAAAGTAACAGAGATGTTGTTCCCGAGCAGTTGAAACCGGAAAACAGAGGATTGTACAGATTTTTCCTTTCAGATACCGTTACCCTGGACGGAAGAAAAAACTTTGTGATCCGTTTCCGTGAAGTAAACTATAAAAAGCCAGACAGGAAGCGAAAATATAATGGAGCTATTTATGTAGATACTGAAACGTACGGAGTTAAAAAAATTGAGAATTTCAGTAAAAACAAAAACGAAGGAATTATCACCAGTACCTGGGTATTTTACAATAACAAATGGTTTCTTGCCCATGAAAAAGCCAAGCTTAAAATGGGTAAAATGGCGATGGATGACAAAGAACATGCTGATGATAAGAAAGATAAAAGAAGCTTTGGAACCTATGCATTCCTGACCTCAAAATATTTTGATTTTGAAGCACCTATTGAGGAAAATCCAAAAGATTTCAAAGGCTATACCTTCTCTGTAAAAAATATTGACGGGCACTCTCTGGATCAGTACAGAACCGATCCTCTTACTGACAGGGAGCAGAATACCTATAAAACCATTGACAGTTTAGGTAAAAAGTATAAAATCGACAGCAAAGCACAGATTTTATCAGGATTACTGAACGGACAGATCAGAGTGGGTTCTGTAGATTTTGCTGTAGATGAAATTGTCAATTACAACTCTTATGAAGGCTTCAGATTAGGGTTAAAAGCCAAGCTTAATGAAAACTTCAATCCTTATTTTTCACCGGATTATTATTTCGCATATGGTGTGAAAGACAGAAGGTGGAAATACGGAATGGGGCTTGATATGAAAACTACACTGGAAAAAAATTCATTTTTCAGGTTTGAGGTTTATGATGATGTAACAGCGTCGGGAGAATTCAACCGGAAGCTTTGGAATTTCAAAATGAGAATGATGAATTTCGGGAATAACTTAAACAACGACCGATATTTTCACTTTAAAGGATTTTCATTATCCTATCTGAATGATGTCACTAACGGACTTACCGTTGCCCTTGCAGTAAGAAGAAATACAGAAGCGGCAGAGTTCGACTATCAGTTCAGAGACAGAGGAACTTCATACAGGAATTTTAATACATTATTTACCTTAAAGTATTCTCCGAATTCTACCAATATTATGACTCCTCAAGGGAAATCACTGATTGACCAGAAATACCCTGAGCTTTATTTTAATTATGAACAGAGCTACAAAATACTGCAGGGAGACTTCAGTTATTCACGTTTTGATGCCCTTTTTGTTCATAATTTCAAAACACCCATCGGAACTACCGGTTTCAGATTGTACGGTGGAGTCGTTTTAGGAGGAGCGCCGATCTGGAAAAACTTTACCATGAACGGACTTGCCTCTCCGGGAAAAGATTTTAATTTCAACCTTACTTCTTACCTTGGTTTTGCAACACTGGAGGGCGGAAAATACTATAACGATAAATTCGTAGCCTATTACTTTACCCACAAACTGCCTTGGTATTTCAAAAGTTTCGGGCATAATGTTTCCAGCTTTGATTTTGTTCTGAGAGGGACAATCGGAGATATGAAGCATCCGGAATATCATCAGTTCAAGTTCAGAAAACTGGATCACCTGTATCAGGAAGTAGGTTTGGAATGGAACAATTTCCTTTCCAGCTATTTTAATCTGGGGCTATTCTACAGAGTGGGTTATTACGCAACACCGCATTTTAAAGAAAATTTTGCCATCCAGTTTAAACTGAAGTTTCTCGAGTTTTAATACCCCGGCAAATACAAATTCTTTATTTTTGAATCAGAATTCAGAAATATCCAACGATAATATAAAAAAGAGCATGCAGAAAATCGAAATCAAAGCAGAACAGTTTTTTGAATTATTAAAATTAAAAGACACTCCGATGTGGGAGATTTTCTCACAGATGATTGATGGAAATGAAAAGGAAATTATCTTTTTAGACAATGAAGACAAAATCCTTTTTACTTATATTTTACCTTCTACAAAGGAAAAACTGGAAGAAGACAGAAAGGAATTTTCAAAACAGTTTTCAGAGAAACTGGCTAACTTCAATTAAGAATTCCCATGAATAAAAATTATATTTTTTCTTTACTGGGCCTTTTCTTATTTACTATAGGAAGTGCTCAGAATTATAAAAAACCATTGGTTTCAGCCATCAAAGAATCTGATCTTCGTACCGATATGTATCAGCTTGCCGCAGACCAGTTCTGGGGCCGTGAAGCAGGAACACTGGATGAATTAAAAGTTTCTATGTGGCTTGCTGACAAAGCAAAAGAAGCAGGAATGAAACCGGCCGGAGACAATGGTACTTTTTTCCAGTTTTTTGATATGTACAGACATCAGGTGATTCCTCAAAGCAGCCTGAAAATTGGGGATACAAGTTTGAAATTATGGAAAGACTTCTTGGTTGCCGAACCTGTGAATGCTTCTGTAGATGCTGAAATTGTATATGCCGGAAATGCAGAACCTGAAGATCTGACTAAATTAAATATTAAAGGAAAAGTTCTTGCGGTGAATGCTTCAGACAAAAACATTTCAAAAGATATGACTCTTTTTGTGAGAAGATATCCCGGATTTGTAAGAAACAAATACTACAATAAAGCTGCTGAACTGGGAGCTAAGGCCATTATTTTCATTACTGATGATACTTCTGAACAAAGCTGGGTAGAAGTACTGCCTCAAATGACAAGAGGAAGCTACGGTGTGGAAGGACTAAGAGAGAAAATCACGAATAATATTCCTGTTTTATGGATTAAAAGAGAAAATGCTGCCTGGGTAAAAAATAATCCTAAAGCTTCTCTGAACCTGATCACTGAAACCTACAAATATCCGTCAGTGAATATTATCGGGAAAATAGAAGGTACAGATCCGGTTCTTAAAAATGAATATGTTTTGCTAAGCGGACATCAGGATCATGATGGTATAAGGCATCCTGTAAAGAATGACACCATCTATAACGGAGCAGATGATAATGCAAGTACCTGCGTTGCAATGCTGGCTATGGCCAGAGCTTATAAAAAACAGCCGGGAAAAAGAAGTATCCTGTTTGTTTTCCATGGAGCTGAAGAAAGAGGCTTGCTGGGGTCAAGATGGCATGCAGCGCACCCTGTTGTTCCGAAAGAGAAAATTGTAGCTGTATTGAATGGTGATATGATTGGAAGAAATGATAATAATGAAGCAGCACTGTTAGGAGGAAATGCTCCTCATAAAAACTCTGAAGAATTGGTGAAAATGGCTGAAGAAGCCAATAATGAAAGCACAAAATTCAAATACTTAAAGGATTGGGATGCTCCGAGTCATGCTGAGTATTTCTATTTCAGAAGTGATCATCTTCCTTATGCTAAAATTGGGATTCCTGCTATATTTTTCACCAGTGTACTGCATGACCAGTATCATACACCACAGGATGAATCTGAGAATATCAATTACAAAAAGCTTTATAAAATGACGGAATGGATGTACAGAACATCCTGGAAAGTAGCCAATGAAACTGAAAGGCCGAAAGTAATTTCCAATTTTTCGCTTGAAAGATAATTGATAAAAAAATTGAACCATTAAGAAGGATTTAGGCTGTAAGGAAAGTTAAGATTCAAATCAATTTGAATAAAGCATTCCGCTTATTAAATATCTGAAGATATTTTCTTCACTATTCTTAAAATTTTAATCCTTCTTAATGGTTCAAAAAAATAAAAGCTTCACAGATTGTGAAGCTTTTTTCATCATTGTGTTTTTAGAATCTGATTGTGTACGAAATAATTTAATATTTGTTATTGTTCTTTTGCCTTGAAGCAAAAGAACCAAAAATTCAAGACTTAGAAACTTCCGCTAAAAATGAAATCTGTTCTCTAAAAAATCTAAAACTCGTGCGGTAGCAATGTATGTTTAGAATCATATTATGTCCCGCACTCAGACAGTAGAGTTTTTTTAACGTTCTCAGAATTCATTTTTTTAACGCTGCAGTTTCTTATGTCATTAATATGGTCGATAAAAGAAGATTTCTGTGTTTAATAAACATTCCTTTTAAATAAGTAAATTCATCAGAGAAGGATCATTGTTCAGATAGTTGACAAAAAAATCATATTGCTTCATCTTATCAATCAAAGGGGGAAAGTCTTTGTTTTGTTTCAGAGCAATTCCTACGACTGCTATTCCTTTTTCTTTTGAGTTTTTCTGAGTATACTCGAAATAAGTAATATCGTCATCAGGACCGAGAACATCCATTACAAAAGTTTTCAATGCCCCGGGGCGCTGTGGAAATCTGACCAGAAAATAATGCTTTAATCCTGCATGCAGTAATGCTTTCTCTTTGATCTCTTCCATACGGGTAATGTCATTATTGCTTCCGCTGATAATACACACTACATTTTTACCTTTTATTTCATCTCTGTATTTTTCCAGTACAGCCACTGAAAGGGCTCCCGCCGGCTCTACCACAATAGCATCTTTATTGTACAGCGACAATATGGTTTCACAGACCAGCCCTTCATCTACAGTAGCCATATCATACAGGATATTTTTACAGCGTTCAAAAGTAAGATCTCCCACTTGTTGTACTGCTGCCCCATCTACAAAACGACTTATCTTTTCAAGGAGAACAGGTTTTCCTTTTTCTAAAGCTTTTTTCATACTTGCAGCAGCAGAAGGCTCTACCCCAATGATCTTTGTTTGGGGAGATAAATGTTGAAACACCGTACAGATTCCTGCAGCTAATCCGCCGCCGCCAATCGGAACAAAAAGATAATCAACACTACCTTCTGTCTGCTCCAGAATCTCGAGCGCAGTTGTGGCCTGCCCTTCAATAATGGCCGGATCATCAAAAGGATGAATAAATACACTGTTATGGTCTTTGCAAAACCTCATCGCAGCATCTTTAGCATCATCAAAAGTATCTCCGTAGAGAATCACATCTATGTATTCTCCACCGAACATTTTTACCTGTTCAAGTTTTTGTCCGGGGGTTGGCAAAGGCATAAAAATAGTTCCTTTCACCTTCATTTTCTGACATGCAAACGCTACTCCCTGCGCATGGTTTCCGGCACTGGCACACACTACTCCTTTGGAGAGTTCTTCCTCAGACATCGTTGCCATCTTATTATATGCTCCTCTTATTTTATAGGATCTTACTCTCTGAAGGTCTTCTCTTTTAAAACTGATGTTCGCTTCATAAATGGCTGACAAATTATTATTGACAGCCAAAGGTGTTTTTACTACTACATTTTTTAATCGCTCCTCCGCTTTATAGACATTCTCTAAAACAGGGGAACTTACTTCCTCTTTCATCATCTGTTCAGTTATTAATTGTTTTCGGGTCTCAGACTTCGCACCGTCTTACCCGCTTTCCACATTTCACTTTCTCTTAGCTCAGTAAGCTCTAATTCTAATTTTTCACGATAATCAGGTTTACTGTTGCTGTCTATGGAACGCTGAGCTTCGTTTCCTTTAGCTACGTTGTCATACAGTTCTTCGAACAAAGGTGAAGTGGCATCTCTGAAACGCTTCCACCAATCCAGAGCCCCTCTCTGAGCTGTGGTACTACAGTTGGCGTACATCCAGTCCATTCCGTTTTCTGCCACTAAAGGCATTAATGACTGAGTCAATTCTTCTACCGTTTCATTGAACGCTTCTGAAGGGCTGTGTCCGTTTTTCCTCAATACATCGTACTGAGCGGCAAATATTCCCTGTACAGCACCCATCAATGTTCCACGCTCTCCAGCAAGGTCACTGTATACTTCTTTTTTAAAGTCGGTTTCGAACAGATATCCGCTTCCTATCGCAATCCCTAATGCTGTTACTCTTTCTCTGGCTTTTCCTGTAGCATCCTGATATACGGCAAAACTACTGTTCAAACCTCTGTCCTGCAGAAACATTCTTCTCAATGAGGTTCCTGAACCTTTAGGTGCTACCAGAAATACATCTACATCGGCAGGAGGAACAATTCCTGTACGCTCACTGAAAGTAATTCCGAAACCATGAGAGAAGTATAATGCTTTACCTGGGGTAAGATGCTGTTTTACTTTTGGCCAGTACTCAATCTGTGCAGCATCACTCAGAAGATAGCAGATAATAGTTCCTTTTTCTAAAGCTTCTTCAATTTCAAATAAGGTTTCTCCCGGTACAAATCCGTCTGCTACTGCTTTATCCCATGATTTGGAGTTTTTTCTCTGTCCTACAATGACATTAATTCCGTTATCTTTTTGATTTAAAGCCTGTCCGGGGCCCTGTACTCCATATCCGATCACTGCTACGACTTCATTTTTTAATACTTCCTGAGCTTTTTCCAACGGAAATTCTTCTCTTGTTACTACGTTCTCCTCTACTCCTCCAAAATTCAATTTTGCCATTTTTTTTGATTTTATAATTATTGATTATGATGTTTAATTTTTGTGTTTAGCTTGCATATTCTACAGCCGTCAGGTATGGATTTCTATGATAATGTACTTCCAAAACATCTACCTGTTTTTCCATTTGTCTGCTGATCTTCTGAACAGAATCTTCCGTTTCTCTGATCACAATGACAAACTTTTTTACTTTTTCTATTTCGGAAGGCCCTACATTGAAGGTCACCATAGAAATTCTTCTTCTTGAAAAAATAGCATTGATCCGGCTGATCAATCCTAAGTAATCTTCTGTATACGCGGTAATGGTATATTCTTTATGATCTGTTTTCATCTTTTTTATTTTTGAGTTTTATTATTTAATACAATCTCCGAAACACTTTTCCCCTGCGGAATCATCGGAAATACATTGTGTTCTTTTCCTGTCATGACTTCAAGGAGGAAAGAGCCTTTATGATCGAGCATTTCACGGAGAGCCGATTGCAAATCTTCTCTCTCAGACACTTTATTCCCTGATATATTGTAACCTTTGGCAACCTGAACAAAATCAGGACTCTGAATGTCTACTGAAGAATATCTTTCTTCGTGAAACAATTCCTGCCACTGCCTTACCATTCCCAGATAGCAATTATTAAGAATTAAAATTTTAACCTCAGGATGATACTGCATAATGGTTCCCAGTTCCTGAATATTCATCTGAGCCCCGCCATCTCCCATCACCGCAATCACAGGACGATTGGTCCCTGCATATGATGCTCCGATTGCTGCGGGAAGACAAAACCCCATTGTTCCCAGTCCTCCGCTTGTGACATTCGTTCGGGAATGTTTAAAATGAGAATAGCGGCATGTTGCCATCTGATGCTGTCCCACATCCGTTACAATCACTGCCTCACCGTCTGTCATCTCATTCAGGTGACGGATAACTTCTCCCATTGTGATCTCTCCTTCTTCAGGGTAAAGCTCAGTATTGATAAGATTGATACTTTCCACTTCATGACATTTTTTAAACTGATCATGCCAGTCATGATGTTCTCTTTTCATGATCCTTTCTGTAAGAAGAGGAAGCGTATGTTTGCAGTTTCCAAGAACCGGAACATCAACTTTTACATTTTTATTGATCTCTGCGTTATCAATATCAAAGTGAATAATTTTTGCCTGTTTTGCATACTGATCCAGTCTTCCGGTTACGCGGTCATCGAATCTCATTCCGATGGCAATAAGAACATCACATTCGTTGGTTAATATATTGGGGCCATAATTCCCGTGCATTCCCACCATGCCTACAGCTTGAGGATGATGAGTAGGAATGGCACTCATTCCCAGAACAGTCCATGCTACCGGAATTCCTGATTTTTCGGCAAACTGTAAAAATTCTTTTTCAGCTTTCCCCAGCATAATTCCCTGTCCAGCAATGACAAATGGTCTTTCTGCATTATTGATCAATTCTGCAGCTTTTCCTATGCTTTCCTTACATGGATGAGGATCTGGTTTATAGCTTCTCAATGAATGACATGGTGAATATCCTTTATAATCAACAGACTGGAGCTGGGCATTTTTGCTAACATCTATCAATACTGGGCCGGGACGACCTGATTTTGCAATGTAAAATGCTTTTGCCAGTACTTCGGGAAGTTCATTCGCATCAGTCACCTGATAATTCCATTTGGTGACCGGGCTAGTGACGTTCATTACATCTATTTCCTGGAAAGCATCCGTTCCGAGAAGGTGTTCAAAAACCTGTCCCGTAATGCATACCAAAGGTGTATTATCCAATAAAGCATCTGCCAGTCCTGTCACAAGATTGGTTGCTCCGGGACCGCTGGTAGCCAGAACGACACCTACTTCTCCCGATACCCTTGCCAGACCCTGTGCTGCATGTACTGCTGCCTGCTCGTGACGTACAAGAATGTGTTTCAGGTTTTCTTTATAATCATAAAGAGCATCATAGATAGGAATAATGGCACCTCCAGGATATCCGAAAACGGTTTTCACTCCTTCCTGAAGAAAAGCTTCAAGAATAATGCGGCTTCCGCTAAGTTGTATTTCTGTTGATAAATTCAGGTTTTCCATATACTTTTATTGAGTGATTTCGTCTGTTACACAGCCTTCTGCGGCTGATGATACTGTTAATGCATATTTATAAAGCAGTCCTTTCTGTACTTTAAGTGGTGGTTTTTGCCATCCTTTTTTTCTTCTTTCTATTTCTTCTTCTGAAACTTTGAGCTGTATGGTGTTGTTTACAGCATCAATTTCAATCAGGTCATCATTGTTTACAAAGGCTATCAGACCTCCTTCATGAGCTTCGGGAGTGATGTGTCCTACCACAAATCCGTGGGTTCCTCCGCTAAATCTTCCATCGGTAATCAAAGCAACGCTGCTTCCCAGACCGGCTCCTATCAAAGCACTGGTAGGTTTCAACATTTCCGGCATTCCGGGAGCTCCTTTGGGACCTTCATGGCGGATTACAATGACATCACCATGCTGTACGGTTCCATCCTGAATTCCTCTGATAAGATTTTTTTCGCCGTCAAATACACGAGCTTTTCCTACAAAGCGTTCACCTTCTTTTCCTGTAATTTTGGCTACACTTCCTTTCTCTGCAAGGTTTCCGTATAGTATTCTCAGGTGTCCGGTAGCTTTTACAGGTTCTGACAGAGGTTTTATGATTTTCTGTTTATTAAAATCCAGATCGGGAACATTTTCTAAATTTTCAGCCAGTGTTTTTCCGGTTACAGTCAGGCAATCACCGTGTAATAATCCTTGCTTTAAAAGGTATTTCATTACTGATGGTATTCCTCCGTGTTCATACAAATCCTGCATCAGGTATTTTCCGCTAGGTTTCAGGTCTGCCAATACCGGAGTTACATCGCTCATCTTCTGGAAGTCATCCTGAGTAAGAGGTACTCCGACACTTTTTGCCATGGCTATAAAATGTAAAACAGCATTGGTACTTCCTCCTAGAATAACAATCATGCGAAGAGCATTTTCAAAAGCTTTGCGGCTCATGATATCTGAAGGTTTGATGTCCTTTTCCAGTAATACTTTGAGATATTTTCCTGCCTCATGGCATTCTTCATGTTTTTCCTTGCTCAAAGCGGGATTGGAAGAAGAATATGGAAGACTCATTCCTAATGCTTCTATAGCGGAAGCCATAGTATTGGCTGTATACATTCCACCACATGCTCCGGCACCGGGACAAGAATTTTTTACAACTCCATCAAAATCTTCCTCTGTGATTTCTCCAGCAATCTTTTTACCGAGCGCTTCGAATGCAGAAACGATATTGAGCTGTTCCCCTTTGTAGCAGCCGGGAGCAATAGTCCCTCCGTACACCATGATCGATGGCCTGTTGAGTCTTCCCATTGCAATAATAGTTCCCGGCATGTTTTTGTCGCAGCCTGGGAGAGCAATTAATCCATCGTAGTATTGTGCGCCACAGATCGCTTCGATACTGTCTGCAATCACATCACGGCTTACTAGAGAATAGCGCATTCCATCTGTTCCATTGCTCATCCCGTCACTTACCCCAATGGTATTAAAAATCAATCCGGCTAATCCATGATCCCATGTTCCTTTTTTTACCATTTTAGCCAGATCATTCAGATGCATATTACAGGTATTCCCGTCGTAGCCCATACTGGCAATTCCGACCTGAGCCTTGTGCATATCTTCTTCTGTAAATCCTATCCCGTACAACATAGCTTTGGCTGCGGGTTGTTCACTGTTTTGCGTGAATGTTTTTGAATATTTATTTAACATATTTATCATGCATTTGATGTTCTTTCATCATTTAAAAATCTAGTTCTTTATTTAATTTTGCCCCAAAACTACAGCTTGTTATATTTTATTCATTTTCAAATTTCCTGAAAACTACAATATCCAATCGTTTCAAAAACAGATATATTTAATTAATAATCAATCATTTAAACTCTTGAAATTTACAATGACAAAACTCTTACCCGTTTCAAATAAGCTTGCTGTACTTTCTTACTGGCAGTCTCTTCCCAGTTTTTGCTAAAAGGAACATCATCAAGGGAATCCAAGGCAACAATCTCTGCAGCCGTACCACAGAAAAAACCTGCATCAGCACCGCGCATTTCTTCCGGTTTAAAGAAGGTTTCTTTCACAGGAATGTTGAGTTCATCACAGATTTCCATAACCGTTTGTCTTGTGATTCCCGGAAGGATACTTCCTTTGCCCGGAGTAAATAAAACTCCGTCTTTTTCGTAGAAAACATTGGCACCTGAGCTTTCTGCAACATTTCCGTGCTCATCCAATACCAATGCTTCATCATAGCCTTTGTCTTTGGCATCCTGACAGGCAAGTATCGAGTTTACATAATGTCCACCTACTTTGGCTTCAACCTTAAAGGCTTTAGGATTAGGACGCTGAAAAGGGGAAGTCATGATTTTCATTTTGTCTGCCAGATATCCGTTATTCCATTCCCAGGCAAGAAGAGACAGATAAGATTTTTGTCCTTTTGAAAGTGACATATTGGGCGAACATGTAACCAATGGGCGGATATAAGCATCCGTAAAACCATTACGATCCAGAAGCTCATACGTAAGCTCTGTAAGCTGGTTCACGGAATAATCAAAGGGAATATGCATCAGTTCTGCAGATCTTTTCAGTCTTTCATAATGTTCTTTTGCTTTGAAAATTCTGGGTCCGTGATCTGTGCTATAGGATTTAATTCCTTCAAAAACAGAGTAACCATAGTGCAGAGATTGTCCGTAAAGGTCTGTTCCGGCTTCTTTAGCTTTCCTAAATTTTCCGTCAAAGTAGATGATCGTGTCGTCGTTGTAATACATGTTATAAGGTTTAAAAAATTTAAAAAATGGGAATAAAAAAAGCCCTCTCACAGTGTGAGAGGGCTCAATATATGTACAGTCATACATCTTCCTTCTCACAAACGCAAGGGAATAATAATGACGATAATAATTACTGATAATAACTGATACATATTTTTTACTATAAAAAATTAAAACAAAAAAAACCGTTTCATAATTTGAAACGGTTTTATATATAATTTAAATTAAAATCTATTTAAAATGCCGTTTCCTTACTGTTGTTAATGACAACAGCAATAATAGAAATGACAATAATATTTTTCTGATTCGTAAAATTCATATTGCAAATGTATAAACTTTTTAATTACTCACAAGTTTTTTTCACACTTTTTATTTTTTTCGTAAAAAATGAGTCAATGTTTCCTTTGCCTGGGCCACATCATGAACCCTTAGAATTTTTGCGCCCTGTTCCAAAACTTTTAGGTGCAGCTTCTGTGTTTCTTCATTGATATCCAAAGGGGATTTCCCAAGCGGTTTATAAATAAATGACTTTCTGGAAATACCTATTAAAAGAGGAAATTTTCCAAATCCCAGATATTCAACTTCGTGGATCATTTTCATCTGATCTTCCACTGTTTTTCCGAACCCAAAACCAGGATCAAGAATGATGTCATTCACTCCTTTTTCTAAAAGTTCTTTTGTTTTTTTGGAAAAATACCGGTTCACTTCCAGCGTAATATCCTCAAACTTTATTTTATCGTGCATGGTTTCGTAGGAAGGATTTACATGCATCAAAATGTAAGGAAGTTTCGTTTCTGCAGCTGTATCAAACATTTCTACATCGTACTGACCGCCTGAGATATCATTGATAAGATCAATTCCTTCATTGAAACCAAACTTTACTGTTTCTGCATAAAAAGTATCAAGAGAAATCAGGGCTTCCGGAAATTCTTTTTTGATCAGAGAAATGATATTCCCGATTCGGTTTATTTCTTCTGAAGCGCTCAAAAATTCAGCATTGGGACGTGTAGACTGAGGACCGACATCTAATATTTCAGCACCTTCATTCAATAGTTTTTCCGCATGTTTTAAAGCTGAATTCTCATTATTGAATTTTCCACCATCAGAGAAAGAATCCGGCGTAAGATTGAGGATTCCCATGATTTTTGGAGTGTCGAGTTGTACTAAACGACCGTTACAGTTGATTGAATAGGTTTTAGGGTCTGAGGGTTGGAGAGTTTGGGAGTTGGAGAGCATGGAGTTTATATTGATGAGTGATAAATGATAAATGATTTTGGCTATTCTGCAAAATTAGTGATTTATGAGTTTTTAATGAGAAGTTAGAGGCTGGAAATTAGAAATTGCAAGCTGGAAGCATGAAGCTGGAGGCTGGAAGCTGGAAGCTAAATGTGCACTTTCAAATCCTAAAACTCAGTAAATCGAATTTTGAAATTCTTATCTCTAACCCTAAAAACTCTCAAACTCTCCCACTCTCAAACCCTCTCAATCACAAACCCAGCTCTTCAAATTCAAAAATCTAAAACCGAATTCGTATATTTGGAAGATTAAGAAAATTTATGCTAAAAACATCAGTACAGTTCGAGAAAATTATCAGTGAATGCCGTGATCTTTTCGGTAAAAAATTACAGGATTACGGTGCAGCATGGAGGGTTTTAAGACCCAGCTCTATTACAGATCAGATCTATATCAAGGTCAATAGAATCCGTACGTTGCAGATGACTGATAAAAAAATGGTGGATGAGAGTGAGGAAGGTGAGTTTATCGCAATTGTAAACTATTCTATCATTGGACTTATTCAGCTAGAGAAAGGTCTTTCCAATGATTTTAATGAAAATAAAGAAGAAATTTTAGGTCTATATGATCGATATGCCAATGAAGCCAAAGCTTTAATGGAAAGAAAAAATCATGATTATGGTGAGGCCTGGAGAGATATGAGAATCTCTTCCATCACAGATCTTATTTATCAGAAAGTATTACGAACCAAACAGATTGAGGACAATCAGGGGAAAACAATTGTTTCAGAAGGTCTTGATGCCAACTATTTCGATATGCTGAATTACGCTGTCTTCTGTCTGATTAAGTTCTCAGAACAAGAAAATCAATTCGAACCCAAAAATATTTAATATGCTCAAAGGTTTATTACGCTTTATTATTGCTGTTATTTTTATCCTTTCAGGCTTTGTAAAAGCCGTGGATCTGGTAGGTTTTTCTTTCAAAATGGAAGAATATTTTGCCCCGCCGGTTTTCAATATGCCGTTTTTAGAAAAGTTTGCCCTGCTGTTTTCCATCATTGTAGTGGTACTGGAGCTTTTCCTAGGATTTATGCTGCTGCTTAAATTAAAGCTTAAATTTACCTTATCCATATTAATTGCCCTGTGTATTTTCTTTGGATTCCTGACATTTTATTCAGCGTATTTCAACGTAGTAACCGATTGCGGATGTTTTGGTGATGCTATCAAATTCACGCCTTGGCAGAGCTTCCTTAAAGATGTTGTACTTCTTGTAGGATTGATTATACTATTTGTTCTTTACAGAAAAGAATTCCGCAAAAAAGATGAGTATGGAGTTACGGAGAAAGAGCCTTCCAATACATTCAAATATATCCTTTTAACAGTCTTTTCACTGGGAATGATCTATGTGATGGCGCAAGGAATTATGCATGAACCGATCATAGATTTCCGTGATTATAAAATAGGAACAGATATTAAAGGTGAAAAAGTAAAAATCGAAAAAAATCCTTCTGAATACAAGACTTTCTATTCTCTGAAAAATCAGAAAACCGGAGCTGTTGTAAAAGTAAATCAGGATGATTATATCAAAAAAACAGAATATTGGGCAGAAGGTTCTCCATGGAAAATTGAAGAAGGCAAGAATGAATCTGTACTAACCAAAGAGGGCTACAAGTCTGAAATTGTGAAATTTAAGATTGAAGACCCTACAGGAATGGACGCTACCAATGAGATCATTAATGCTCCAAAAGCAATTTTGGTGTTCTCTTACCATCCCAAAGATGTTCCTGCAGATCTTCTTCAGAAAGTAGAAGCGAAAGTAAAAACTCAGAAAGGAGCTCTTCTCTATGGCGTTTCTACAGAACCCAATACTTTTAAAACCATCAAAAATCTAATGATGGACGGAACTGCCATCAAAACAATAGCAAGAAGCAACCCATTTATACTGATTCTTGAAAATGGAAAAATTATTGACAAACAGCCTGCAAAGGACTACGTTAATTAATTATAAATGATGAATGATGAATTATAGAAGGGATAATCATAGCTCAATTATCAATTATCAACTTTAAACACTAAACTTAAACATACAACTACTCATGCAAAAATCAAATAAATCAATCGCTGGTTATCACTTATCAATGATCCTTTCTTCTGTGGACGGAGAGTTTGCTCCTGAGGAGGGAATGCTTGTACAGCAGTATCTGGCAGATGAATTCCCGTTCAGAATGAATCTTGACAATGAGCTTGAGACCCTTGCTCTTTTACAGCCTGAAGAATGGAAAGATCATTTTGAATTCCATGCAAGATGTTTCCACGAAGATTCTACAGAAGAAGAACGTATAAAGTTTGTTCAGTTTGCAAAATCACTTATTAAAGCAGATAATAAAGTAACTGAAGAAGAGCATACTTTCTATGTTTTACTAAAGAACCTTTGGGGATTATAAACGCGAAAAAAGTAAATAAATCAATATAATAAATCTTATGAGAAGAAAAATAGTTGCAGGAAACTGGAAAATGAACAAAAATGTAATTGATGCACAACAATTGATGATTCAGTTACTAAGCTATAAAAACAATAATGCTACGAACTGTGAGGTTTGGATTGCACCACCAGCATTATATTTAATGATGGCAAAAGACATCTTTGAAAAGGATGAGATCGGAGTATTTTCTCAGGATATGAGTGAGCATGAAAGTGGAGCTTACACGGGAGAAATTTCTGCAGATATGCTGGAATCTATCGATGCTACCGGTTCATTAATCGGACACTCTGAAAGAAGACAGTATCACGGAGAAACAGATTCTCACTGTAACAGAAAAATCAAATTAGCTCTTGATAAAGGCCTTATTCCTGTTTACTGTAATGGAGAAACTCTTGAACAGAGAAAAGCAGGACAGCACTTTGATGTGGTAAAGAATCAGACTGAAGTGGCTCTTTTCACACTTTCTGCTGAAGAGATCAAAAAAGTAGTGATTGCTTATGAACCAGTTTGGGCTATCGGAACAGGAGAAACGGCAACACCTGAGCAGGCTCAGGAAATCCATGCACATATCAGAAGCATCATTGCTGCCAAATATGGACAGGAAGTTGCTGATGAAATTTCAATCCTTTATGGAGGATCTGTGAAGCCAGACAATGCAAAAGAAATCTTCTCTCAGCCGGATATTGACGGAGGTCTTATTGGAGGAGCTGCTTTGAAATTAGAGGATTTCTCTAAGATTATTGAAGGTTTTAACTAATATCAAAAAAAACAGGTCCCGGATTAAGTCTGCTCCTATTGATACATAAAAACGGCGGCATCTTCGATGCCGCCGTTTTCCGTTAAAAAAATCTAATTATTGAATATCGACTACATACATCGTTCCTTTATCTACCTTCCCTGTTTTAGGAAGAATCTTAGCTTTCGGATTTCCGTTTCCATCATCCACTACTCCAAAATCATCATCATTGAAAACAGCCAGTTTATTATTTCCCAAATAAACGATCCCTTCAAACTTATCATGCTCATACCCCAGTTTTGCAACAAGATCAACAGCCAATGTTTTGGTCACAGCTTTTATTCCGGCATTGGTAATTTCATCCCATGAGCATTGTTCCAATGCTTTTCCATTCACTTTCATACCCTCCACAGCAGTAATATCTGTTCCGTTTACATCCGTTGCATTGCTCAGATTGATTCTGTATACTTTTTTAATTCCTCCCTGGGATCCAAAATTTCCGTCTCTTTCGATCACTAAAAATTCGTTGTTACTTAACGCTGTAATATCACATACCGAATCCGAAGCACCTCCATCCTGTTTATATAAAAACTGTTTGGTCTGCCCTGTAATAATATCGAACGTGACAATTCTCGTTAAAGTAGTATTGGTTGCCAATGCTTTGCTTGGTACCAGCATCATCGACTGTATGGTTCCTACCAGCGTTCTTCCGTCCGGAGTAATACACAATCCTTCCATCCCTCTGTTGGCCCTTCTTTTGGCTAAAACTGCAGGTAGTTTTCTGGATCCGGTATTTACACCTATCGGGCTTATTCTTTCCATTTCTACTCCCTCTGCACTGTAATGCACAATATGCGGTCCGTATTCATCGGAAACCCAGAATGTACCGTCGGCTGCTGCTACAATACTTTCACTGTCAAGACCGTACTGATCAGTACCTAAAACATTTCCGGAAGCATCATAAGCAATTTCTCCTGTACTTCCCATTCCTACAGGATTTGGAAGACCTGTAATAGGTTGTCCTGATGGATTTTTAAGCTTAATATATTTGATAACCTCTACATTCCCGTCAGCATTAATTTTAAAATGCATAATCGTTGGCGTAAAGTTAGGTGCTAAGAACTTTTTTCCATTCTGGAAGTCGGTATTTGGACCTCTGTCTGTAATGACATAAAATTCACCTTTTCTTGTAGGGTGAGCTGCGGCTCCGGAACCAAATCCCCGTTGATAACATCCACTCCGTTAATCGTAGCCAGTTTTGTAAATGGAAACTCCTGAGGAAGTTTGGAATAATTAATATCCTGATTCATTATTGTTGTGTCATCATCACTTTTACATGAGGCCAATACTGCCAGTACTCCAACAGACCATAGTAATTTTTTCATATGCTATTTTATGGCTGCGAATGTATAAACTGATTGTAAACTGATCTTGAATATAATGATAATTGTATTTTAACATTAGAATCTACAAAATGAATTGAATATAAACAGAAAAATTCAGGATTTAAAAATAAAACAATAACAATACAATCAAATCATTAAACAATATGAAAATCAATTTTTTAAGGATATCTGAAAAAAAATAATTCACAAAAACAGACTCATCAATTTATATGATATATTTGCAGCGTTTTAAGGCTGAACAATGTTCATTAATAGGGAATCAGGTGAGAATACTATTCAAATCCTGAGCTGTACCCGCAACTGTAAACTGTTTAAACTTATAGCATAATAATCCACTGGAGGGAAATCCGGGAAGGAAGCTGTAAGATGTGAGCCAGGAGACCTGCCTTAGAATACTGACTTCAGAGAAAGAATTGTTTCTCCCCCTGAAGATAAGTTTCGGGAATAAAACTTTAAATTAATGATATCATGAGGAAAATTTATCTTTTTTTCTTACTGCTTTGTATACAGCTCTTGTCGGCCCAATTTACAGAAAACGACATTAAATTTTGGGTAGGAACCGGTTCTAAAAAGGCCTATTTCATTGCAGATTTTAATGACAGCAGTACTCCCAATTCTTATGCATGGGGATACCGTTTTGATGGCAATGATTTATTGATGGAAGATCTTATCAATGCAATTGTGGCAGCAGAACCCCAAATGAACGTTGATATTCCCACAGGATATCTTTCTATTCTTAATTATAACCATCATACATCCACCATTGATGACAGCTGGATAACATGGTCCGGATCCAGTGCATCCGGCATGACATGGAACAACGGTGTAGGCTATACTCCTTTAGCGGACGGAAAATGGTATGGAGTTTCATATGGCCTTGATCATTATGACATCCCTCCTTCTCCTCCTGTTCCGGCTTATAGTTCTTCATGGTTTACTCCCTCTCAGGTTACTCATTGGGTGGGAACCGGAAATAATAAAAGTCTCATAGTTATTGATTTTGGGACAGACAATGCCAATGGAAATGCCAATTCTTTTGTTTTTGGAATTAAATATAACGGAAGTATAACTGCAGAGCAGGCTCTACAGCTGGTTCAGACTCAGATTTCCTATTTTAATTTTACATCAGCGAACAATCAGATTTCTAACTTATCATTAAATTCATTTACCGGGAATACTTCCGGATCGGACAGCTGGAAATTGTATAAAGGAAAAGATTTATCAAGCTGGCAAATGAAAGCAAATCTATCTCAGGTTCAGCTGAGCAATAACGATTGGTTAGGATTAAGCTTCGGACAAAGAAGACCATTTACTCCAACTGAAGCACAACTGACATTGGGTACTTCATCAGTTACAAAGAAAAAATTCGGCATTTATCCAAATCCGGCCAGTGATTTTATTCAGATTGAAACTGATGAGAAACTGAAAGAAGTGAATATTTATTCTGCTACAGGACAGAAAGTAAAGACTTCCCAGCTGGCGAAGGTTAATATTCAAGCCTTGCAGACAGGAGTTTATTTTGTTGAGATTAAAACCAATAGTGGTTCTGTGATATATAAGATTGTTAAAAAATAAAGAAAAGTGCCTAATTGTTATTTCTTAAAGAATGCGTGTAGAAAACCACCCCGTCAAAAATTCTTTGAATTTTCGCCACCCCTCCAAAGGATGGGAATTTTTACGTCTTTAATTGAAATCTGGTCTGGATTGTAGATTATTTCTGAAGTATTTCTTCATGAATAATTGCGGCTGGATTCCTACGGAATGACAAACTTTATGTATAAACCATCATTTCAATTGTGTCGTTCCGCAGGAATCCACACAGTCAATACAGTTTAAATCTATAATAAACCGAACAAAAAAACCGCACCTATTGGGTGCGGTTTCTTATGATTTTACAATCAATTATTTTTTCTCAGTAGATCTTTGTAAAACTTCGTCTACCATTCCGTAGCCTTTTGCTTCTTCGGAAGTCATCCAGTAATCTCTGTCAGAAGATTTCTCTACCCACTCGTAAGTTTGTCCTGAATGGTGACCGATAATTTCATAAAGCTCCTGTTTCAATTTCAACATCTCTCTCAAGTTGATCTCCATATCAGAAGCAACTCCCTGAGCACCTCCTGAAGGCTGGTGAATCATTACTCTTGAGTGCTTAAGCGCAGAACGCTTTCCTTTTTCTCCGGCAACCAATAATACAGCTCCCATTGAAGCAGCCATCCCTGTACAGATTGTTGCTACATCCGGCTTAATGATCTGCATGGTGTCATAAATACCTAAACCTGCATATACGCTACCACCAGGAGAGTTGATGTAGATTTGAATATCTTTTGAAGGGTCTGCACTTTCTAAGAATAAAAGCTGTGCTGTAACGATGTTTGCTACCTGATCATCAATCCCTGTTCCCAGGAAGATAATTCTGTCCATCATCAAACGAGAGAAAACGTCCATTTGAGCAACGTTTAATCTTCTTTCTTCCATGATGTACGGAGTAAGATTCGTTGGGCCATACATTCCCATATACTGATCGGTAACCAAACCGTTGTTTCCTAAATGTTTTACAGAGAAATCTCTGAATTCTTTTTTAATGTCCATATTTCTATTATGTATTATTTTTAACTATTCTCGAAGTTTAAATTACAATATTTATTCCTAAAATTTTATAGGACTTTTTGTCACAGAATATCAAAAAAACTGACTTAAAAACTATCTTCTTCTATCTCCATAGATTCCTTTGATAGGCGAATATTCGATGATATTACTCAATCGCATTGAAGCTTGTTTCAATAAGGTGATTTTCTTGATAAGTTCATAGTACTTTACTTCATCAGTATCCCTGTACACATCCAGCTCCTTATCTGTTTCGGTGATTAAATAATCAATATATCTGTATTTATGCAATAAAACATCTCCCTTGATCTGATCTGCCACTTTATCCCCGTAATTAGGTGGATAAATATTTCTGGAAGCCCAGTTTTCAAGCTCATCCAACGGAATTAAAGCATCTACAACCTTCGTGGTAATCTCTTCATCCATAAAAGATACAAAAAAGTTTCCACTTCTCAACTCATCTTTTTGAATTCCTTCTCTCACCTGAGTGATAATGATTTCATTGCCTTTAACTAAAAATGCATACTGCTCTTCTTCAAAATGATGAAGGATTTCTTCAATTACTGTAATCTGATATTCTTCACCTTGTTCATTTCTACGTTTCAGAATAATATCCCCAAATGCCAGCATGTGTTCTACAAGCTTATTCTCCATGAACAATACATCATACAGAAAAGGATCTTCTTTTTCCTGATTCAAAGGAACAATCTCCATCTTGGGAGCGGCTGCTTTCTCCTTCTGCTGTTGCTGTACATGATGCGTCTGATTCTGCGTAATCTGCTTCTGAACATCCAGTTCATTGAAAAGACTCTGCTCGGAAAGTCCGAATTTGTTGGAAACCTCTTTAAGATACACCTCTCTTTTCAGGGCATTCTGTACAAAAGAAACAGATTTTACAATATCTCTGATGGCTTCAGCCTTTTTGATAGGATCATTTCCGATATCCTTTAAAAGAATTTCCGCTTTAAAGTCGATGAAATCCATCGCTTCATTTTCGATATACTTTTCAACGTATTCCTGCGGATGTTTTCTGGCAAAAGAATCCGGGTCATCTCCATCAGGGAAAAGTAACACACGGATATTCATTCCTTCAGTCAAAAGCATATCAATACTTCGGAAACTGGCTTTGATACCGGCATTATCACCATCAAAAAGAATGGTTACGTTTTCCGTAAGCCTCTTAATCAGTTTGATCTGCTCAGTAGTTAAAGACGTTCCGGAACTTGCCACCACATTTTCAATTCCGGACATGTGAAGTGAAATCACATCCATATATCCTTCCACCAAAAGACAGCCATTCTTTCTTGAAATCGCCTGTTTACTCTGGTTTAATCCATAAAGGACATTGGATTTATGATAGATCTCCGTTTCCGGCGAGTTGAGGTATTTTGCAGTCTTTACATTATTCTTAAGAATCCTTGCTCCAAAACCTAAAACCCTTCCTGAAAAACTATGTATCGGGAAAATAACCCTTTCCCTAAAACGGTCTACCCCTGCAGGTGTATTTTCAGGAAAAATAGAAAGTCCGGATTTTTCAAGAATTTCTTTGGTATATCCTTTTTCCAGTGCATACGCTGTGAAAGCATTCTTTTTCTCCGGAGAATATCCCAGCTGGAATTTTTTGATAATATCGTCCTTAAGCTCTCTTTCTTTAAAATAAGAAAGACCTATACTTCTCCCTTCATGATCATCCCAAAGAATCTCCTGAAAATAAGTATTGGCTACTTCATGAATCTTATACAACAGATCTTTTTCGGTCTGTGCATGTTTTGCTTCTTCAGAAATTTCACGCTGATCTTCCTCAATTTCAATTCCGTACTTTTTGGCAGCGTGGCGAAGTGCTTCAGGATAGGTAAAGTTCTCAATTTCCATAAGGAAAGAGATGGCCGTTCCTCCCTTTCCTGTTGAGAAATCTTTCCAGATCTGCTTACTTGGTGACACCACAAAACTTGGAGACTTTTCTTCATGAAACGGACTGAGTCCTTTAAAGTTAGACCCTGCTCTTTTCAACTGCACATATTCACCCACAATCTCTTCAACGCGGATTGTGGAGAATATCTTATCAATGGTCTGTTTGGAAATCATGCTGTAAAATTAAGTATTTTATGGAGAAGTTGGAAGGGTTCTAGGAAGAGAGTCGGAGGGTTTGAGAGTTTGGGAGTTTTGGGAGTCGTGTTGTGTTTGGTTTGAGAGTGTTCGAGATAAGAATTTCAACATTCGATTTGCCAAGTTTTGGGGTTTGAGAGTACGAATTGAGCTTCCAGCCTCCAGCTTCTGGCTTCCAGCTTGCAACCTCTCATTTCCAGATATACGAATTCGGTTTCAGATTTGTGATGTAGGTTTCGAGTTGATGGTTTTAGCATTTGAAGTAAGAGTTTCAAGATTCTATTTACCGAGCTTTGTGGGTTTGAGAATACGAATTGAGCTTCCAACCTCCAGCTTCTGGCTTCCAGCTTATAATTTCTAATTTCTAGCTTCTAACCTCTCATTAAAGACTCATAAATCATTATTTTTGCAAAATAAATTTGGTAATATATGCAATTCACTATAGATAAAATTGAAGACTGGCAGGAAGTTGTTGGCAGCATCGTTCCTCAATTAAAACATAATATTCTTTTATTAAAGGGAAACCTTGGAGCAGGCAAAACCACTTTCACCCAATTTCTGCTTAAAAACATGGGCAGCAAAGATGAAGTGAACTCTCCTACCTACTCTATTGTGAATGAATACAATACGGAAAAAGGAAAAGTATACCATTTTGATCTTTACCGCTTGAAAAACATTGAAGAAGTGTATGATATCGGAATTGAAGAATACCTGGACAATTCTTTTTTATGCATCATCGAATGGCCGGAAGTGTATGAAGAGGAGCTTTACGGCCTTAACTACCACGCAATGAGTATTGTGAATACGGGTGAAAAAAGAGAAATTTCATTCGATTAAATATTATGTATCTTTGTTCATTAATTGAGTGTAAAAAACAATCTGTAAGACATAATTTAATTTAAGGATGAGTACAAATATTTTTACTCCTTTCACAGAAGAAGAATTAATGCCGAAAGAGGAAAAATTGGAGGTTATAAAAAAGGGAAAACAGTTCAGTATTGGTATTCCTAAAGAGACCTGTCTCAACGAAAGGAGAACCTGCATCACTCCTGACGCCGTACAGGTGTTGGTAGAGCACGGCCATGAGATCATTATAGAAGCCGGGGCCGGAGAAGGTTCATTTTTTACAGATTTACAGTATTCCGAATCTGGGGCGAAGATCACCAATGATCCTAAAGAAGCTTTCGGACAGGATCTTATCCTGAAGGTGAATCCACCTACAGAAGATGAGATTGAGTACATGAAACCGAATACTTATCTGGTTTCTGCACTTCAGATCAATCTCCGAGACAAGGATTATTTCTTAAAACTTGCAGAGAAAAAAATAAATGCCATCGCTTTTGAATTTATCGTTGATGAATATAAGCAGCTGGCATTGGTAAGATTAGTAGGCGAAATTGCAGGAACTGTTTCTATCTTATATGCTTCGGAATTATTGGCCTTATCAAACGGATTAATGCTTGGAGGAATTACAGGAGTAAGACCTGCTGAAGTAGTAATCCTGGGAGCTGGTATTGTGGGTGAATTTGCTACAAAAGCAGCCATTGGTTTAGGAGCCAGCGTAAAGGTTTTTGACAACTCTTTATCCAAACTGAGAAGGCTTCATACAATTGTTGACAGCCGTGTTCCTACTTCCATTATAGATCCTAAAGAACTCAGCAAAAGCTTGAGACGTGCTGATGTAGTGATTGGAGCATTACCAAGATTAAATATGACTCCTATCGTTACCGAAGATATGGTCATGAAAATGAAAAAAGGCAGTGTCATTATTGACATCACCATAGATAATGGTAAAGTGATTGAGACTTCTGAACTTACTACCATGGAAGATCCTTATATTATCAAACATGGTGTCATCCATTGTGGGCTTCCCAACCTTACCTCAAGAATGCCGAGAACCACTACTAAAGCTATCTCGAATTTCTTCCTTTCCTATATTTTAAATTATGACGAAGAGGGAGGCTTTGAAAATATGCTGATCCGCAAAAACGAAATGAAGCAGAGCTTATATATGTACAAAGGAAGACATACCAAGAAAATCATCTGCGACCGTTTCGGACTTACGTACCACGATATCAATCTTTTAATTTTCTAATGAAAAAACTGAAATTTTATGCAATAGGCTTCGTTCCGGGGCTTTTACTCGTATTTTTTATTTTAAACAAAAAGGGCGCAAGCTGCAGCGGATATTTACCAAACAGCCGTGTTATTGCTGAAAGTCTTTCCAAGGAATTCAAATATTCTGAAGAGGCTAAAAATGCAATGACTGCCTATAAGATTGATGAGAAATTTATAAAAGATAGCATCATTACCAACGGAAAAGTAGATTTTGACCGTAGCCATGCACAGAAAAAACCTTGCCCAAGCTATCTTATTACCTATCCTGAAAAAAATCCGTCTTACGAGATCACTTTTGAAAAGTGTGAAGAAACTGTAACGGTAAACGGTCTTAAGAAACTTAAATAGTTTTCAGCAACTACAAGCTATGGAAGGCAATTACTACATGATTCATGATTACCTGATATTCTTCGGAGTTTTTGCCATTTTCCTTTTTCTGACCACCAGTATTTATCTCTTCAGCCAGAATCAGAAACTGAAACAGAGAAATACCAAGTTAACGGAAACCAACAAACTTATCGAACAGCGTCTGAATGAAGTACGTTTGGAACATATCGGAACAAAGCTGAATCCGCATTTGTTTAAAAACATTCTCAATTCCGTACAGTCACATGCCTATCAGACCTATATGTCACTGGATAAGCTGGCCAATGTACTGGATTATATTTTATATGAAAGCAACAATAAGTACGTTAGCCCGAAAGAAGAGCTGAACTTTGCTTTAAGCCTTATTGAGATTAATAAAATCAAGATCAATCCCCTTTTTGACTTCAGAATCAAATCAAGGATTAATAAATCTGATGCTTTGTATGAGGAAAAAGTATTTGCTCCGCTGATTTCTGTGGATCTTATTGAAAATGCCTTTAAACATACAGATTTCCTGGCTCAGGATTCTTTTATTTCCATTTATATGGAGCTTGAAAATGGTATTTTCACCATGAAAGTAAGCAATAAAGCTTCGTTAAAAAATATTCTGGAAAAGGAAAAAAGCGGTTTTGGAAGCCAGTCTTTTGACCAAAGGCTTAAAATGATCTACAGCACGTACTACCAGCTGGAAAGAAGTACAAAAAACGGAGTCTTCACTGCAGAATTAAAAATCAATTTAGGAGAATTCTATGATAAAATGCGTTATTCTGGATGATGAATTATTGGCCATCAGCTATTTAAAACTTCTATGCGAGCAAATCGACAATGTAGAAGTGGTAAAAGCGTTCAATGATCCTAAAATTTTTCTGAACGAGATTGACAACCTTGACTGTAATCTGTGTATTCTGGATATCGAAATGCCGGGAATGACAGGACTTCAGGTGGCCGAAATTATTTCCGGTTCCAAGAAAATCATCTTTACTACCGCTTATAAAGAATATGCAGCCGAAGCTTTCGATCTGAATGTGGTGGATTATGTAAGAAAACCTATCAAAAAAGAAAGACTGATCCAGGCCTTCGAAAAAGCTAAAGAACTGGTGGAAAACGCACCTAAAAAGACTTTCATCGAATGGAATACCAATATCGGGAAAACGGTTATCTTCACAGAACAGATTTCTTATATTAAAACCTCTGAGATCGATAGCAGAGATAAAGACATCATCCTCAGCGACGGCACTACGATCGTATTAAAAAACCTGAATTTTAAAAACCTTCTGGAAATGCTTCCGGCAAAAGATTTTGCCCAGGTCAACAAAAAAGAGATTATTGCTCTTTCTTCCATTAAAGTATTTTCAACCAACGAAATTATTACTACCATTCCTACAGAAGATCACACTTTCCTGAAACTTCAGATTGGAGATGCTTATAAAAATTCATTGATGGAACTCTTCGGAAAATAGGTCTTTTTCAAATTTTTCCGGTTTCATTACAGAAATTAAGTCCTTTATTACAACTCCCCTTTTTCAGTAGGTAATCCCTTTACTTTTGCATAGAATTAATTGATTTTATAATGAAAAACTGTTTCTATGCTGCAGGAATTCTCATATCCGGCTTGTGTTTTTCCCAGGAAACCTCTTCAACACTGAAGGTCTCATTTTTCGACGGAATAGCAGTAGCCGGATATGTAGATGATGGTGCTTTTATCAACTTTACCGGCCCCAATGTAAGCCTTACCCACAAAAACGTAAAATTCGTATTGGGAATGCTTCCTTCTCTTAGAATTAAAGAAGACCATTCTTCCGGAACTAAAAACAGTCCTATTATGCCTACTTTAGGTGCGGGTCTTACTTTTGTATATAGAAAGATAGCCCTTCAGATTCCTGCTTACTACAATACCAAAACAGCTGATCAGAATGGCAGCTGGAAAATAGGAATCGGGCTTGGCTATTCTTTCAGATAGATTTTATTACATTTTTTAGAACATTCATTACATTTTAAAAAAAAGAATATTTAACATAACTATATTCTTATCAAATTTGCATAAAATATTGGAATCATGAATTTGGGGAAATACAAAAATATTATCTTTTACATCAGTACCATTGCTTTCTTTTCCTGCATTATGTACTGGTTTTTTATTCAGGGTAAAACACTGGAAATAGGAGAAAATATCACTCCGAGCAAAGCTACAGGAGCTACAATGTGGGAAAATTTCGTAGATTCTTTTCTGACAAACCTTCATCATCCTTTAGCACTTCTTCTTATCCAGATCGTGACCATTATTCTGGTAGCCAAACTTTTCGGATGGATCTGTATAAAGCTGAAACAGCCTTCTGTAATTGGTGAAATGATTGCGGGTATTGTTTTAGGACCGTCACTTTTCGGATTGTATTTCCCGGAACTTTCTGCCTTTATTTTCCCTAAAGAATCGCTTCCTAATCTACAGTTTTTAAGCCAGATCGGCTTGATTCTCTTCATGTATATTGTGGGAATGGAACTTGATTTGAGCGTTCTTAGAAAAAAAGCCCATGATGCCGTAGTGATCAGCCATGCAAGTATTATTTTCCCTTTTGCATTAGGGGTTGGGCTATCTTATTTTATTTATAAAGAATTTGCACCGGAAGGAATTCAGTTCAGTTCCTTTGCTTTATTTATAGCAATTGCAATGAGTATTACAGCGTTTCCGGTTTTGGCAAGAATCGTTCAGGAACGAAATCTTCACAAAACAAAAATAGGAACTGTTGTCATTACCTGTGCCGCCGCCGATGATATTACAGCATGGTGTATTTTAGCAGCAGTAATTGCTGTGGTAAAAGCTGGATCTTTTTCAGGATCAGTATTCGTTATCTTAATGGCCATTCTGTATGTATTCATTATGATAAAGGCGGTAAGGCCATTCCTGAACAGAATTGCCGAATCACAAAAAGGAAAGGGGTTCATCAACAAATCGCTGGTTGCTATCTTTTTCCTGATTCTGATTATCTCTTCTTATGCAACAGAAGTTATTGGTATCCACGCTCTTTTCGGAGCATTTATGGCCGGAGCAATTATGCCGGAAAACGTAAAATTCAGGAATCTTTTCATAGAAAAAATAGAAGATGTTGCACTGGTTTTATTACTGCCTCTGTTCTTCGTCTTTACGGGGTTAAGAACCCAGATCGGGCTATTGAATGATCCTCATCTTTGGAAAATCGGCGGACTGATTATTTTAACAGCGGTTACCGGGAAATTTGTAGGAAGTGCACTCACCGCAAGATTTTTAAGAATAAGCTGGAAAGACAGTCTCACAATAGGTGCTTTAATGAATACCCGGGGGCTTACAGAACTAATCGTTCTCAATATCGGTTATGATTTAGGAGTGCTGGGGCCAGAGCTTTTCGCGATGCTGGTGATCATGGCGTTATTTACAACGTTTATGACAGGGCCGTGCCTGGATTTTATCAATTACCTTTTTAAAGGAAAAAAATCAATGATTGAAGAAGATGAACAAGAGGATAATGATACAAAATACAGAGTTCTTCTCTCTTTTGAGACGGCAAAAGCAGGAAGTAAACTGTTGAAACTGGCAGATAATTTCACCCATAAAATGAACGGGAATAAAAGCGTAACTGCGATGAATATTGCTCCTGTAGATGAACTTCACGCCTTCGACATTGAAAATTTTGAAAAAGAACAGTTTAAAAATGTCATTGAAACCTCTCATGAGCTTCAGCTTGAAGTAACTACTCTTTTCAAAGCTTCTACAGATGTTGAAAGTGACCTGACCAATATTACCAATAAAGGAAATTATGATCTTCTTTTGATCATGCTTGGAAAATCTATGTATGAGGGAAGTTTACTGGGAAGATTATTAGGATTTACCACCAAAATCATTAATCCTGAAAAATTATTGAACACTGTAAAAGGAAAAGGGAATATTTTCAATACCTCTCCTTTCGATGATCTGACGCTTCAGGTTTTGGATAAATCGACTATTCCTGTAGGTATTCTTGTTGATAAAGAATTTATAACAGCGGACAAGATCTTTGTTCCGATCTTTAACCTGAGTGATTTCTATCTTCTTGAATATGCAAAAAGGCTTATCAATAACAACAATTCACAGGTTATCATTCTGGATGCCGCAGGACAGATCAGGAACAATATTGAGGTGAAAGAGCTTATCAGAAGTATTGAACAGGTAGCACCCAATCATATCACCCTGTACAATGAGAAAAAGATTGAGAAAGAATTTTTGAACTCTCAGGATCTGATGCTGATCAGCAGCAAAAGCTGGAAAAACCTGATTGACACAAAAAGTCTCTGGCTTTCTGATATCCCATCCACCCTAATAATATCAAATCCATAACACAATAGCACACCGATATTTCTATTTCTATTTGAAGCTGTAAATATTATTCGTTGTCTGTAAAGAAAAAACGGGTATATTTATAGCTTCAATTTTTTGGGACATGCTGATTAACAGTGAAAATGGAGTTATAGAGCTTGAAACCTTCAATACAAGGCTCTATCGTGGAATGAGTCTTGATCAGCTGAAACAGACTGATTTCTATAAAGAAAAGTATCATTCGATTTGGAATGTAAAAACCGGATATTTTTGGTATTATTTTAAGAGTATAGAAATTACAGGTTATCAGGTATCTTTCAGTGTATGTTTTTTCGGAAATCATTTGGATATCATTCATATGAATACCTGGGAAAGCAGTGATGCAAAAGACTGGAAGGATTGGACAGAAGAAAAAGAAATGAAGGTATTCCACAGGAACAACACATTTCTGACACAGATTCTTGAAAGGCAGCCCACCCAAAAAAAGAAAATACCTTACCCAAGCTGCACCTTCAACTTTCCCTGGGGAAATGTATGGTCGGTCTACGATCCGAGAAGTGCCAGCAGCCTAATGGGAATCAATTGGAATGAAGAGGAAATAACAAATAAAAAATAACTTATAACCAAAGAATAAGATAATACTATGTGCCGATACTCCATGATGGTTTACAAAGGTCATTATGCCTGTTTCAACTGCCAGAAAACATTCAAAAGACGCCTCTTAGCAGATGTGAACCGAGATTCTAAAACTTCTGTAGAAGCCAAATGTCCGGAATGTGGAAACCTGATGGCCAATATGGGACTTGATTTTAAATCACCGGCAAAAAATGATGATAAACAATGGGCTCATATCAGGGATTTGTATACTGTGGGAATCACGTTCCATTCCTGCGGATGTTCTGGCCCGGGATATATTCCTCAGGATCGCAAGGCCATTATTACTTATCTGGAAAAAATCCGTTCCGAATACATGCATTCTCTGGTATTCTGGAGATACCGTATAGAGCCTGAAAATAAAAAAGAACGGGAACTGGATTATCAAAAAAACAGCTCACACCTATGGGCAGTCAGCCGGAATGCTTTTAAAGAAACGGTGACCAATCAGGAAGGAATTAATTATTGGCTCAAAAGAATCAATGAGGTTGAAGAAAGGCTTAATATTATCAAAGCTGATCAACAGAAATAAGGTAAGTATTATTCAGCCAGTTTCAGGAGTCTTTTAAAATCCTCTGTTATACTTTTCTCCTGTTCGGCCGGATAGTCCGCACTGATAGTAAATCCGCGCCCCGCAGTATTATTGATCAGAATTATACTTCCGTTTTCAAAATAATTCCGGGTTAAAGTAATTTCTGACTTCTTAAAATCAAAGGCCTCCGTATCCTTATTCTCTTTCATTGCTTTGGCATCATAAAAAAGCGGTCGGTTATACCTGTATTCTTTCTCCAAAACAAAAGATAACTGTCCATTCAACAGATAATATTCTATCAGTACCTGCCCCATTTCTCCGTAATGTCTGGCGATCACTTTTTCCAGGTTTTTATGGGTGTAATAAAATACAGCTTCCCCTCCTTCTGCTGATTCTCCTTCAATACTTCTATTTTTGACAGAAGTCCATTTTGTCATTGAGTTGATTCTTTTAAAATTGGCCTGAATAGGTTTCAACCGGTCTTTTAAATCTTCAGTTTTGGCAGTATCCTTTTCGTTGAATGTTTCTTTAATTTTTACCGTATCTTTTGCTTTAGTGGTGAAAAAAACAGAAGACTGCTCCCTAAACTCCTGAGCATTTCCCAAACTTAAACCAGTCAATACAATGAAAACTCCGTATAAAAATCTATTCTTCATATTTGCTTTTTTATAGCTTTAAAATTAATAATAACTTTTGTTTGTATGGTATATCATGAAACCACAAAAGTCACAAAAGTTTCTTATTTGCTTATTTTAAGTTACAACTCAAGCTTTAAAAACCATTATAAGAGCTGAGATTCCTACGGAATGACAAACTGTACGCATAAACCATCATTCCAATTATGTCATTCCGTAGGAATCCAGCCGCATTAAACCAATAAGAAAGCATCAACAAAAACTCCCATCCTGACTAGCATCACAACTGAAGACGTAAAAATCCCCCTTCTCTGGAGGGGAGCGAAAATTCAAAGAATTTTTGACGGGGTGGTTTTGCGTGTTTCTTAAAATTAAGGTCGTAATTCTACTACAATTTCTAAAATTTAACCCCTAAAATTAATTTCAAATTGAGTTTTTTAATAGCTTTATAGGATAATTCACATTGAATGGAAATTGATTTCTTACAATATCAGGTACGAAATGGAGACACACTGACCTCTATTGCTTCCCGGCTGGGCATGACGAGTGAGGAGCTAAAACTCTTTCACAATTCTCATTGTCAAAAGATGGATACAGTCTGGTTTGAAAATCTTAATGACGTTAAAAAAATCTATGTTCCTACTGATTTCAAGACCGAAGCGCAAAAGGAAAAGAAAAGGAAAGAAAATCTTCCTGCTCAGCTATCAGATTCTTTTTTTGCTAAGACCTATACTGTTCAGGAAACGTTTGAAAGTCCGTTCGAATCTCCGGTTAACATTCATTATACGGTTCACCTTGATCTTCACAAAAACAAAAATACAGATCAGTACATCCTGAGCTATCTTCAGAAAGATTTTACCTCCAAGGGAAATACACCCGATGATAAAGTAAGCAGTCTTTCTATTGCGTGTATGCAAAGCATTATGCCTCTTGAATTTATAATGAATAAACAAGGCACAATCACAGGATTTGCAGACCATAAGAAAATGGTAGAAACATTTTCCGGACAGCGCAAAGAACTTGAAGAATTTTACGTAGGCGAAGTTGCTCAAAACTATATGAATATTTTTGAAAGAGGTATTCAGGATGAATTATTTTTATTGCAGCAATTCAAGAGTACGCTCTTATTTCAGACGTTATTTCCGAAAACAGACTGGTTTCAGAAGAAAATAAAATGGAAAGAACCTTTTTATCTTTTACAGAATTCATTTCCTGTACAGTGTGAAATCAATACTGATCAGGAAAATGAAGATGAAGATTCTGTTTTGACCATTTTAAAGGGTAAAATCATTGAATTGTGTACGTCACAAGAGATCATGCGTGGCATTAAACTTCAGGAACCGGCTTCTGAACCTGCATCAGGAACTATTATATTAGAATACATCACTCACAAAAAAAATAAGAATCTTCTTCAGGCTAAAGCTTCGGTTGCACTCAATCATGAAGAAGAGTTCATACACCAACATCACATCAATATAACACAAGGATAATATGAAAAATTATGTCACACAAAAAGGCGATACATTCAGTTCGCTGGCCCGGCAGTTTAAGCTGAAAAATGAGGGCATTTTAAAAACCTATCATAATCTCCACTGCCCGCCGGAAGATGTTATGCAGGAACCTGTTCCCGGAAAAACGATTTATATTCCGGAAGACCCACAGCTTATGACAAACGAAACTCAGACTCAGGATATTTCAGACTCTTCACAGGAAGAAACTACAGATGGGATGAGCTCCGGCGAAGAAAATCCTTCAGAACAGCAAACAAAAAACGAAGAGCAATCATCTGAAAAAACGGATCAGCAATCCGATAAAGAGAAAAAGAAAGATACAAAAGAAGACAGTGGCTCCACTCCTCATGAAGGAAAATATTTCATTGTGCAAAAAGGGACTGTACAGTGTAATCAGGGTTTCAAATTTCCAAAATTTAAAGTCACCAGCCACCAGAAACATTACTGGAATGATGAAGAAGGAAATGCCGATTATCTGGCAGTAACAGAGGATGATCTTCAGCTTGATCCGGCTGCACAACCGTTTGGACAATGTAAACTAAAGCCCACTTCCGGCGGATATCTTCCCTGCGCCTATGCTCCTGCAGGAAAATGGCAGAAAACGTATGAGAAAGTAAAAGTCATGGGAAAAAGCTGCCTTACAGAGATTTCAGAACTCATGTGCAGCACAGGAGGGAAAATCACCATTCTCAAACATGGCCAGCAAAGTGAAACCAGCAAAAGCCAGGTTGGGAAAGCGAATACACAGGAACAGCAAGTCTACAACCCTGTTGTAGATTTTGATGCATTTAAGGAAGATACAAAAGGTACAGACGAACTTTATTACAGCTAAGCCATGACAGGAAATATTATCGGAAATCAGAATCCTATGGTAGGAAAAACCTATCCCTACGAAATACAACCTTCCGGCCTTTCATTCGGGTTGAAAGGAGAATATGAATGGCATCTTTATAAGAAACAAAAAAACGGAACCTGGAAAGACATTACCAGCCAGCCTAAAAAGGGAGAAAAAGTAAACTACAAATTTGGAGAAATAGCACTGGGAATAGAATTTCAGATGAAAGTCTATGAAAATAAAAAAGGGATTTTACCCGGACTTCCTGCTACCAAAGAATTGGTGGGTACTTTTATACTGATTCCTACCAGTGATAAAGTTTCAAAAATAGATAAAGTAATCCTTTTTAACAGAGGAGCAAAAGATGTCAATAAAGCCAGCTATCGTGATACTCTTATCGCACAGGCTCACTGCATCGCCATGTTCAATAAGGAAATAGAATTTCATCTTTGGGAAGATGATGCTCCAGGCAAAGGCCATGATCCGGTCATCAATAAAAATAACCGTCATACCCGCAGCTACAAAGCACGGGTGAATGAAAAAGGGATTGCGGAAGTGTCAATTCCTCTGATGTCTGATGAAAAAATTCTTCGTCAGGTAGCCAATCAGTTTATGATGAAAGGTGATAAAAATGAAGGAGCCCATCATGAATATTATGTTACGGCCACTTATTCAGGAAAAATTCAGGGAGCCAGCCAGGTGAATGTAGATGTGGCCAATCCGGATGATAAAGGACAGCCTCAAAATCAGCCCAAACCTAAGCCACAACCTGAGCAACACACTCCAAAGTTCACACCCGCACAAGGAAGAGGTCCCAAGCAGCCTGATCCTAAAGGGAATATTATAGAAGCTGTTTTCATTGATGATACAGGAAAAGAGCTTTCCAAAGTAGCTGTAGGAGATAAAGTGAGGGTAAGAATTCACTCCAAAAATATGGTGGGGAAACACATCCAGTATGTAGTTTGGGAATATGACACTACTTCCAACGATGAAGTTTACAGAAGTGGAAATATTAAAATTCCTGCCGATCTATGTGACACTTCAGGGTTTGTCATTAGCAAAGATATTTTTGGAAAAGGAATAGACTCTCGTATCGGCGATCCGGATGCAGATAAACAAAACTATTTTATAGAAATTATCTCCAAAGAACTATCCGCAGAATCTCAGAAATTTGGGGTAAATTCGGAGGGCTTGATGGAAGTGGAAAAGGTGAAGAGTGCGGCGGGGGTGCAGAAAACAGAAAAACCTGAGAAACAAGGAAGTTGTATATGCCAGGAACAATATAAAGACTTAGTTTGGGGAGGAAAAGTGAGTTGTGAGTTTAGGAAGAAAGTATTTCAAATAAGTCAAAGAGCCGGCATTGATCCAAACAATCTTATGGCAGCCATGGCTCATGAAACGGGGGGAACTTTCGATCCTACATGCGGAACATTTAAAAAGAAAAAAAACGAAGCAGCCGAAGGATATGTTGGTTTATTGCAAATAGGGAAAGATGCAGCTACTGATTTAAAAATTACAAGAACCGAGTTATTGGCAATGGATCAGATAAAACAGTTAGATTATATTGAAAAATATTTATACTTGCCATTGGTCAAAGGAAAGCTAAATACATTAACAGATTTTTATTTAGCTGTATTATTTCCTGTTGATTGTGGAAAAGGGAATCAGCCTAATCATATTGTTTTTGATAATAGTTTACCCATTTCGTATAAAAATGGAAAAGCTATTAAAAACCTTAATTATTGGAGAAATGTTGGTTATGCTGCAAATCCAGCATTTCATAAAGAAGCAAAAGAAAAAGGGAAAACTTATGTTTGGGAAATTGCAGAAAACATAAAAATATGGTATGATAAAGGTAAACAAAATAAGGTACAAAAGTTTTCTTGTCAAAATACACAAGAAACAAAAGTTGAACCTGTAAAAACAGATAAATGGCATGATCCAGTTGATAACCCAATCTGTACCTTATACATGCAAAGTGGAGGTGGTGGAAGAGGAACTATTGGAGAGCATTGGGGATTATTTGGAAATACTAGAAATGGCAGCAAGCATCAAGGGCTGGATTTATTTGTCATACCAGCAAGTAATGTATATGCATGTGTAAAAGGAGTTGTTCATAAAGTAAAATGGCATTCTGGATATGGTAATACTATGACAATAAAAATAACCGATAAAGAATCATTTTTTAACCATAAAAGGGATTATTCCCTACTCTATCCTTCTAATGGAGAAATAAATCAAAGTAGTAATTTTGATAAAACAAAAGATATATTTTTATTTTATGCACACTTAGAACAAGTTTTGGTTGAAGAAGGAACAGAAGTAAATGCAGGAAAAGTTATTGCAAAAAGTGGGGTCTCTGGCATTGAAAAAGGAACTTGCGCTCCACATTTACATTTTGAAATATTTACAACCGTCTATGCAGTAGGTATGGGATTAAATTATAGATGTAATCCTGGGTTCTACATTCACTTTAAAGCACCAAATGAGCAATCACAGAATGAATTAAATTTACAAAAAGAAACAGCTAAAACAAAAATTAAAAATTTATATGGTAAAAAATAGCGTCATATTAAAAGTATTTACAATGCTTCTTTTAGTTTTCTTTACATTATCAAGTTGTAAAGAAAATTCTACTCAAAAGAAGGAATTGTCTGCAAGTGTAAAAAAAGAAAATATAGTATACACTGAAATTTCTTTTGATAAAAAAAGTGATTATCAAAATACAAACCTAAAAAGTTTAGTTTTAACATTTAAAAATATTACTTATACTTTAAAATTTGTCGAAGACAGAGCATATTTACAGTATAAATTAGATGATAAAATAATTTCTGATTGGCATCAAATTTCTTATAACTTCAATTATGACAGTTCTTATGAAGATGCCGAAGAAAATATTAAAATTTTATACAATTCAATTATAAATAAAGGTTTTCTTCTTCTACCCGGCTATACAGAAGAATATCCTGTTTTTAACGTTTATGCTTTTGATAAAGACAGAATTACTTATCTTGAAAATATTAGCACTGAGGATCCTAATTGTTTAAGTTTCTCTAAAGAAAAAATTGAAGGTATTGAGCAAAAACAAGAAGTTTCTTTTAAAACAGTTAATAATCAAAAAGGAAAAGACTGTGTATTGAAGAAAGAAAAAAAAGATGATCTTAATACTCAAGTTATTGAATCTGATTTAAAGAAAATTGGAGGAAGTATTTCATCATCAAAACAACAGATTGCTATCCCATTAGGAGAATATTTTGCAACTAACGAAAAGTTGGATGATTATGGAGTTTCATTGAAAATTGAGAAAGATTCTATCGTTTATACAGAATCTGGAAACATGGGGAAAATGTATAATCAATACCTACTTAAAGAAGATAAGACTGTTGATGGAAAAATTTTTTTAAAATATTCACAAGTGATTAATGGATATACAGGTGATGCAGATAAACCACATTATTTTGGTAATCTTCGATATGACAAAGATAAATTATTGTTTGAGAGTGAATACACAGAAAAAAAATATGGTTTAAAAAATGTAATATTAAAAAAATAATTTTTATGATTTATCTACTTTAAAAAGTTATGTAAAATATAAAAAGAAATTTCGCTTCATTTAAAAAATATTTATACCTTTGCTTTGTGATTTTTAACAACGGAACATATTATTATAGAATTTTTACCTCAGCTCTGGGATAGGGATTCTTATGAATATAATTTAAAACCTCGTCCTAGGGACGAGGTTTTTTTATTTAAAAAATTTAAAAAGATGAAAATAAGTATTATTGGAGTGGGATTAATCGGAGGTTCGATGGCTTTGAAATTAAGAGAGAAAAACCTGGCCAGCTTCATCTATGGAATCGATAACAATACACAGCATATCAGTGACGCATTAGACCTGAAAATAATTGATGCCGGAGTAGATCTGGAGCATGGAATAAAAAATTCGGATCTGATTATTCTTGCCATTCCTGTAGATGCTGCCAGAAAATTATTGCCTACTGTTTTAGACCTCGTGTCTGATCAGCAGACCGTAATGGATGCAGGCTCTACCAAAGCAGGAATTGTAAATGCTGTGAAAGACCATCCCAAACGTTCAAGGTTTGTGGCATTTCACCCGATGTGGGGAACAGAAAACAATGGTCCGAAATCTGCCATTGCAGAAAGTTTCTCCGGAAAAGCAGGTGTGATATGCAACAAAGAAGAATCTGCAGGCGATGCATTGAGTACTGTTGAAAAAGTAGTCAATGCCCTTGACATGCACATGATTTACATGGATGCAAAAGATCACGATGTTCACACGGCTTACATCTCTCATATCTCCCATATTACGTCTTATGCCCTTGCCAATACCGTATTGGAAAAAGAACGTGAGGAGGAAACTATTTTCCAGCTTGCCAGTTCCGGTTTCTCAAGTACGGTACGTCTTGCCAAGTCGCATCCTGAAATGTGGGTTCCTATTTTTAAGCAAAACAAAGAAAATGTATTGGATGTGTTGAACGAACATATCTCCCAGCTTAGAAAATTCAAATCTGCCCTTGAAAAAGAGAACTATGAATACCTTGAAGAGCTGATCACCAATGCCAACAGGATCAGAGGAATTTTAAGATAAAATCTCTTTATACAATACTAAAAGCCCAGTGGTTTTTACTTTTATTTTATTAAGAAACCCTTAGTCAGTAATGTCTAAGGGTTTTATGTTTTTAAAACGGTGTTATTTCTATTAACATTCCGGAACGTTCACTGCAATGGCTAATCCACCTTCCGAAGTTTCTTTGAAACGGTCACTCATCGACTGAGCGGTTTCCCACATCGTCAGAATCACCTCATCCAATGTTACTTTAGCTTTGGTAGGATCACTTTCCAGGGCAATATTCGCGGCAGTAATGGCTTTCATAGCTCCCATGGTATTTCTTTCAATACACGGAATTTGTACCAATCCTTTGATGGGATCACATGTTAATCCAAGATGATGTTCCATGGCAATTTCTGCTGCCATCAATACCTGTCCGACACTTCCACCCAGAATCTCTGTAAGTCCGGCTGCTGCCATTGCAGAGGAAACTCCAATTTCAGCCTGACAACCTCCCATTGCAGCAGAAATGGTTGCATTTTTCTTGAATAATGTCCCGATTTCTCCGGCTACAAGCAAGAATCTCACGATATCATCTTCATTGGTAAATGGGGTAAATGCCTGAGCATACATCAATACTGCCGGAATTACTCCACTCGCTCCATTGGTCGGTGCCGTAATAATCCTTCCGAAGCTTGCATTCTCTTCATTCACTGCCAGCGCAAAACAGGCAATCCATTTGTTAATATTGGTGAAGTTCTCCTCAGCATCTACCACCTGCTGGAACCATTCGTCTTTATTTTTATAGATTTTGTCTCCTAACAGTTTTCTGTTGATTCCTGCAGCTCTTCGGGTAACATTCAGTCCGCCCGGAAGAATTCCTTCCTTATTTACGCCTTTGTAAATACATTCTTTAATCTGCTGCCAGATGTAAAGCGCTTCCTGTCTCGTTTCTTCCTGAGTCCTCCAGCTTTCTTCATTCATGAAAATCAAATCTGAAATCTTATCAAATCCCAGTTTCTCACAATATTTTGCAATATCCGAAGCTTTATGACAAGGATATAATGTACGAACACACTGTTTCTGAATAGAGTTTTTTTCCTGGCTGGCAATAAAACCACCTCCTACAGAATAAAAATCCTGCACAAGCTCGGTTCCGTCTTCAAAAACAGCTCTGAAGATCATTCCGTTCGGATGAAAATCAAGGCTTTTTTTCATATTGAGAATCAAATGATGTCCATAAACAAACGGAATCACCTTCTCCCCTCCCAGATTAAGGGTTTGAGTACTTTTGATGTATTCTATTTTCTCATCAATTTTTGAAGTATTGATCGTCTTAAAATCTTCTCCATTCAAACCAAGCATTCCTGCAATATCAGTTCCGTGCCCAAGCCCCGTTTTTGCGAGTGAGCCAAAAAATTCAAGAAAAACCTCTTTAACTTCTTCGATTGATCTTTCTCTTTTTATAATCCTGATAAATGCTGCTGCAGCATTCCAAGGTCCCATCGTATGCGAACTGGAAGGACCTATTCCTACTTTAATAATTTCAAAAACCGATATTGATTCCATAAATGATTCGTCATTTTCCTCAAAAACAAAGATACATGATAAATCTCTAAAAAAAGCATAGCCGCACTCCAGAATTATTGAGTTTTCATAAGCACTGAAATGAATTTATGACAAGTATTTTGTACATTAGCCTATATTGTTGAATCTATTGTTTAAGTGGTCTTCTTTAATCATTTTGAATGGAAACATTAATTAAAAATATTTCACAACACATTAAATTAAGCCCGGAAGAAATTTCCATTTTTAAAAGCTTCTGGACGGAAAGAACACTTGAAAAAGGAGAGTTTCTTTTAAGGAACGGGGAAATATGCCGCCATGATAGCTATATTGTTTCGGGGGTATTGAAAGCATTCTGCATCAATGCGGATAATGGAAATGAAGAAATTCTTTTTTTAGCGATTGACCATTGGTGGGCAACAGATATTGCCAGTTTTTCAAAACAAAAAGCTTCCATCTACAACATACAGGCTGTCGAAAAAACCCGCCTTTTACAGATCAGCCATCCGTCTTTTCAAAAAATGCTGGAGGAAATTCCCTCTTTAGAAAAATATTTCAGGATTATTCTGGAAGGCTATCTCGGAACACTCGAGAAAAGAGTTGTATTTAATCATATGCATAAAGCTGAGCAAAAATATTACGATTTTCTGGAGACCTATCCCAATATTGCATCCAGAGTTCCTCAATATCTCATTGCTTCTTACCTTGGAGTATCTGCAGAATTTATAAGCAGAATTCGGAAAAAAAATAAATCCTCTTGAACTAGATCAATTTCCATGGCATAAATAATCAGGAATTTTGCTGGTATAAATGATAGCAAATGAAAATACTGATTATCAATGCAAGTGTAAGAAACGAAAGATCTTACAGCAGAAAACTCACCCAGTTATTTGTTGAAAACTGGAAAACCAAATACCCTCAGGATACATTTACCTGGCGGGAAGCTGGAATTGACACTATTCCCAATATTGATGAATCCTGGATTGCAGGAGCATTTAAAAAACCGTTGGACAGGACGGAAGTCAGCCAAAAAGCTTTGCAACTCAGCAATGAACTGGTACAGGAGCTTAAAGAACATGATGTATATGTCATTGGAACTCCCATGTATAACTGGTCTATTCCTTCCGGGTTGAAAGCTTATATCGATCAGGTAATGAGGATCAATGAAACCTGGAAATTCAGATCAGGAGTTCCGGATGGAGATTATGTAGGGCTCCTAGAGCACAAGAAAATGTTTATCCTTTCCACCCGTGGAGATACAGGATATGGAGAAAATGAGAAAAACGGCCATATCAATTTTCAAACGACTTATCTGAAACATATTTTCGGAATTATGGGAGTAAATGATGTTACCATTCATTCCTTAGACAATGAAGAATTTGGTGGTGAAGTTTTTGAAAATTCAAAAAATAAAATCTTTGAAACGATTCTTTCTATTCATTAGGATCGTGATTTTTTTTAAAACTTTTACAGGTTTTCAGGGCATTAAGTTATCAATATGCCCTGTTTTTATCAACTGAAACTTTCCTCATGCTGAGACAGATCAAGCCCTTTGTTTTCAGACTCTTCAGAAACTCTTAAGGTAATTATTGAATTGGTAAGTTTATATAAAATGAATGATCCAAAAAATGTAAAAACAGAAACCAAAACCAAGGCGGCCATATGATGAAGAAAAACATCTACTCCTCCATGAAGCAGACTGGCATTTTCCCCATGAGCAAAGACAGCCGTAAGAATCATTCCCATAATCCCTCCTACTCCATGACAGGCAAAAACATCCAGTGTATCATCTATTTTCTTTAATCCTTTCCAGTTGACCATCACATTTGAAACGATAGCCGTAATAAATCCGATAAAAAGACTCTCCTGAATGCTTACAAAACCACATCCGGGAGTAATGGCCACCAGTCCTACTACAGCTCCGATACAGGCTCCCAAAGCCGAAACACTTCTCCCATTGATTCTGTCAAAAAAGATCCAGGTCATCATTGCTGAGGCAGAGGCAATAGTAGTTGTTCCAAAAGCTGTAGCAGCAGAGGCAGAAGCGCTCAAAGCAGATCCTGCATTGAATCCGAACCATCCGAACCACAACATTCCCGTTCCTAAAAGTACATACGGAATATTGGAAGGCTCATGATGCGGATTTTTTCGGTTTCCTACTACCAAAGCTCCTGCAAGTGCGGCAAAACCGGCACTCATATGCACCACCGTTCCGCCTGCAAAGTCTTTTACTCCAAAATATTTGTTTAAAAGACCATCAGGATGCCATACCATATGACAAAGCGGTGTATAAATAAAAATGCTGAAAAGAACGATGAACAGTAAATAAGAGATAAAACGAACCCTTTCCGCAAAAGACCCGGTAATAATAGCAGGAGTAATAACTGCAAACTTCATCTGAAACAAAGCAAACAGGATAAAAGGAATCGTAGGGGCCATCAACTTATGAGGCAGATTTCCTACTCCGCTAAAAAAGGGATAGCTTAACGGATTTCCGACAATCCCATAATGTTTTCCGGCAATGGTAATTCCCAGAGACTCACCGAAGGATAAAGAAAAACCGACTACTACCCAGACCATAGAGATGACTCCTAAAGCAATAAAGCTCTGCAACATCGTAGAAATCACATTTTTCTTCCCCACCATTCCCCCATAAAAAAAGGAAAGTCCGGGAGTCATCAGCAAAACAAGTCCAGCTGCAGCCAGAATCCAGGCTACATCGGCACCTACAATTTTATCTTCGCTTAAAAATTCTCCTGTATCAGGAATATTGGCAACCGGATTCCAGAACAAACCTCCAATGGCAACCAGTGTGATAACAGAGAATGAAACCATCCATTTTAATCCTATTTTCATAAAATTTACATTTAACCCTATCAAATTTAAATATAAATTCCATAAAAACTACATTATAAAACAAAACACCCCTAAAAAAACTCTATTTAATAAATAATATTGAGAATTTTAACAAAATACCTCTTTCAGTATTTTAGAAACTTCTTTAGATTTTGTAGCAGGAAAAAGATGGGTTCCTCCCTTCACCACATAATCCGGATGGGAATAACGGATGGGAAAAACGATGTCTTTATCACCAAGAATCTGAATCACGTCAGGATTTTCTTCAAACTTCCATTCAGAAACTTTTTCTACGGACCATTTCAGGTAATAAGGATCTCTTACTTTGAAATATTGTAACAGTTTTGGATTTTTGGGATCAAACAGCTTTCGGACAACAGCATATACATTGGCTGCTTTATCATTGAACAAGCCTACAGGAAGTATCCTCGGGATTTTGGTCATCTCCCCGGTTTTTATAAATTTGGACTTTTCCTTATCGGATTTTATACTTCCAAGGATCACTACTTTCTCTGCCGGTTTTAATTGATTAATCTCCTGTACAATAATTCCTCCAAAAGAATAACCCAACAGGCAGAACGGCTCTGAGTCATCTACTTTCTCTGCCATTCTTTTAACATAGGCATCGAAAGGCTCATTTTTTTCAGGAATAAGCCAGTCTATAAAAATCAATTCACAGTGTTCGGGAAACTCTATTCTTTCAAGTACCTTGAAGTCTGCTCCCAGACCGCTTACGATATAAATTTTCATACTACTAATTTATAAAAATACCGGGAAACAGAGAATAGCTGCAAAAAAAATGAGACGTTCCCGGGAACATCTCATTTCTATATTGATCATATTGGATCTTATTTTTTCTTCTTCTGAATTCTATTTTCGTTATCCAGCATTTCAGTAGTCACTTTGAACTGAATATCCATTTCGTTCTTAATGAAATAATCTTTCAATGAAGACTGATAGAATACTTTAAAGTCTCTTCTGTTCAGAGAGAACTTTGCAGACTCAATAGATGTGGTAAACTGAGTAACGTATACATTCGCAGGGAAAGAGATTGTTTTTCTCACTCCTTTAAGGGTAAGGTCACCATATACTGTTGAATTGTATTCACTGTTTGCTAAAGGAATAATTTTAGTCAAATGGAATTTTGCAATAGGGAATTTTTTTACTTCAAAGAAGTTCGAGCTTTTCAAATCGTTAGTAAGCTTGATTTGATCTTCGTCAGAAACATCTCCCGCCATCATACTTCTCATATCTATTACAAACTCTCCATCTACCAGAACCGTATGGTCAAAGTTGAATTTTCCGCTTTTTAACTTTACTGTTCCTGAGTGGGAAGTTTCTTCGGTTTTTACCACTTTATACCCCCACCATCTGATCTCTGATGAAGTCACTTTAGCCACCTTATCAAATTTCTTTTGGGCAGAAACAAATGATATGCTTGCGCACACCATAGCAAACAATAGTAATCTTTTCATTCTTTTTTATTTACAATTCAACAAAAATAAAAAAAAGTGTAGAACTTCTACACTTTTAATAATCTTTTTTTGATTAATTTATTGAGCAGTTACCTTTACAAGCATATCAATATCATCTTTCACAAAAACATCCTGCATGGTAGACTTGTAAGCTACGTCAAATTTTTGTCTGTCGAAAGAGAATTTGTTTGATACTAAACTTACTACTCCTTTGCTGTAAGAAATCTTAGCAGGGAAAGAGATTGGGCTTGTTTTTCCTTTTACAGTAAGGTTTCCTGTTACAAGAGAGTTATACACTTTATCGTTGTTTTTCTTTACTCCTGTAATTTTGAAGCTTGCAGTTGGGAATTTTTCAACTTCAAAGAAGTCACCATTCTTAAGGTGTCCGTTTAATTTTTGCTGATATTCTCCTGTAAGGTCAGTTGAGCTGATAGAAGTCATATCCAATACGAAGCTTCCGCCTACCAATTGGTTTCCTTTCATTATCATGTCTCCGGACTTTACTTTTACAGTACCATCGTGAGAGCTAGCCTCAGATTTTGCTACTTTGTATCCCCACCAGTGTACATCAGACGCTACTACTTTTTTTGACTGTCCGAAAGCTAAACCACCAGCTAAAACTGCTAATAAAAATATTTTTTTCATTGAATAGAGTTGTTTACTTATTTAACAGTACAAAGGTAGCATCTTATTCAATAGATTTCATTGATGTATATCAATAAAATTTATTATTTTCATGAATAATATCATCCCATAAAAAAACTCCGGAGAAATCCGGAGTCCTTATTTTATAGCTGATAGTAAGCGGTATAAAGCGCTATACCATTTAATGCTGTATGATTTTGCTTGACCAGATAGATGGGAGTATTTTTAAGCATCTCCTCCATTTTATCACTGATCTTGAATTTCTCATAGAATTTCGCTTTGTCTATATATTCTGCGATCATCTGTGGAATATCTCCGGCAATCAGTAGCCCTCCGGTAGCTTTTAATTTTAAAGTTAAGTTATTCGCTTCTCTTGCCAGAAACTCAAGGAAAGTATCTAAAGCGATTCTGCAGATCAGTACATTTTCCTCTACAGCAGCTTTATATAATTCCTCCACGAAATTTCCCTGTGCAAGACGTTCTCCCAGCCATTCCGGCTCAGGATGTCTTTTCACATCTCTTAAGAATCTGTAGATATTGAATAATCCTGATTTCGAAAGTACATTTTCCCAGCTTACAATACCATAGATATTATTTAAGAACTGGTAAAACTCAACTTCTACGTTGGTTCTTGGTGAAAATTCCGAATGTCCTCCTTCTGTTGCGAAAGGTCTCAGGTATTTTCCGTCAAAGAAATATCCGGCTTCCCCTAATCCGTTTCCGGGAGCAAGAACTGCTACATTTCCTTTTTCAAGATGTCCGCTGGTATAAATAGCTTCAAGATGATTATCTTCAAGAAGAGCCATTCCGTAAGCAGAGGCTTCCAGGTCATTCAGCATTTCTACTTTTTCAAACCCGAAATCACGGGCATATTCAGCTACATCTAAATTCCAGCCCAGCCTTGCAGGACTGCTTTTCCCGTCAAGTACAGGACCTGGCACTGCCATTCCCAGACGTTTTACGTTTTCCAGCTGATTATCCTGAATAAACTTCTTTAAAATATCTGAAAAAGAAGCATACTCTTTGGTTGCAAATTTATTTTCTACTTTTATCTCAAGACCTCCGTTACCGGAAACAAAATAGCCTAAGATTGTTATATCTTCACGAAGACTTGCTCCAATGATAGAAACATTATCATTATTACTGTTCTCTACTCCTGGTAAATAAAGTGGAAATTTTGGATTCAGAATCATAACCTCAAATTTTACCAAATATAATAATTGTTTTTGTAAATCCTGCACAGAACAAAAAAACCTTTCCACTTTCGTGAAAAGGTTTTGGTTAATAATTGTTTATATATTAAATCTAACTACTTTCCTAATGGAATATTGTAACCGAATCCTACACCGATATTCCCCACATTATAGTCCTGACCCGGCAAATCTCCTTTTGTCCCTACAAAAACCTTTTGGTATTGTACGAAGAAATTCCAGTCTCTGTTGTGATATCCGATCTCCGGTTTAAGGTAGAAACCTCCGCTTGCTCTTTCAACATTGGTGTTTGATGCCACTGTTTTGTCTCCAACAAGGAAACCATATCCTAAGTCTGTTCCGAAATAGAAACCTGTTTGTTTAGGATAAATTCTGATTAAAGCTGCTACAGGAACTACTCCTACATCATTATTTTTATATCCGTTGTTTTCTTTTCCAAAATAGTGAGTATATCCTGATACAATACCTAATCCGAATCCTGGTGTAATCAGGTTCTGGTAAGCTACATCCACTCCTACTGCAGCGGAAAGATTATCTGCGGGAACTGCTAAACCAACATTTGCACCTACCTTGATCATATTATTCATTTGAGAACTTTGGGCGCTTGCGATACCTGCTGTTAAAATACCAGCCAGTACTATTGCTTGTTTAAACATTTTCATAACTCTAATTTTTTAATTTTACTAAACAAGAGGATGTAAAAATCATGCCAAGCACGGTTTTTTCTTTGGTTTTAACATTCAAAAAACTCATAAAACAATGAATATCAAATGATTATTTTTTAACAAAATTTAAATATTTGTTTAACAAAAATTATCAAAAAATGATAGCTAAAAAGTGAATTAATTAAAGGATGGAAAAAAGGAAGCTGGATGCCGGAAGAAATACAACTCCATAAAGTCAACTCTAATTCTACGATACAAAACTTTCCGACCTCAATCTTCCTGCCTCCTGCTTCCAACTTCCAGCCTTAAAAACAATATTAACAAACATTAACCCGTTATTATTTTAACCTTTTTCTTCGAAATACATCAAAAAATAAATTCTTCATGATGGCTGATTCATTATTAAAAAACAAGCATCTTCTTTGGCGTGCAGGTTTTGGTGTTGGTATTCATCAAATTGATGATTTGAAAAATAAAAACATTAAAACGTTAATGAATGAATTATTTAAAGAAGACCGCTTCAGTGAAATTACTTATGATACTCCTGATCCGGTTTCGGTGGCTGATTACATGAGCAGTACCACTCCTGCAGATAAGAAAAAAGAAATGCAAAGGATTAACAGGGAGCAGAATAATGAACTGAATCTGAACTTTCTGAATTCCATTGTTAACAGTAAGGAACAGATGAGGGAAAAGATGGCGTTCTTCTGGCATGGGCATTTCGCATCAAGAGTGATCAATCCAAGGTTCAATAAACAGCTTTTGAATACGATCAGGAAAAATGCACTGGGAAATTTCAAAGATCTGCTTTTTGAAGTAAGTCAATCACCAGCCATGCTTAATTTCCTGAATAATCAGCAGAATAAAAAGGATCATCCTAATGAAAATTTTGCCCGCGAAGTGATGGAACTGTTTACGATGGGCAGAGGAAACTACACTGAAAAAGATGTAAGAGAAGGCGCCAGAGCCTTTACAGGATGGAGTTATGATAAAGAAGGGAATTTTAAAGAAAGAAAAAATCTTCATGATGAAGACCTCAAAACTTTTTTAGGAAAAACCGGAAATTTCGATGGAAATGATGTTCTCAATATCATTCTGGAACAGAAAGCTACCGCACAGTTCATTACCACAAAGATTTATAAGTTTTTCGTCAATGAAAAACCAGATCAGGATATTGTCAATACATTGAGTGCCAATTTCTACAATTCAGGATACGATATCAAAAAACTAATGACGGAGATCTTCTCAAGCTCATGGTTTTATGATCAGAAAAATATCGGTAATCGTATAAAGTCTCCTGTAGAATTGATGGCAGGGATTATGCGGATTCTTCCTATGCACATCCAGAATCCGGAAAACCTTATTGTATATCAGAAATTATTGGGACAAATGCTGCTTTATCCACCGAATGTTGCGGGATGGCCTAGCGGAAAATCATGGATAGACAGCTCAACACTGATGTTGAGACTTCAGGTTCCGCAGATCTGGTCCGGACTTCGTCCTTTGGAATACAGTCCGCGACAGGATGATGATATTGACATGGGAATGAAATCCCGTGAAACTGCTTTAAATAAAAGTTTTAAAAATCCGAATATTACCATCGACTGGGATCGTATTGAGCAACTTTTCGCCAATAAAAACTGTGAAGACTACCTTCTCATGAGCACTCAAAGCCTTGATATGAACTCTGTAAAGAATTTTTCTGATAAGAGTATAAAAATGAATGTCATCAACCTGATGTCTACCCCGGAATACCAGTTGAGCTAGGTAGGAGATTTTTAGGTTGCAGGTAGCAGGTAATAGCTGTCGTAGTATAGCTTAATTACCATTTACTTATCTTTTACTGTTATAAAAATAAATGCCAGTAAAAATGCAGCCTAGTCCTACAACCTGCTACCTATCATCTGCCACCTTAAACCCTAAAAACAAAATTATGTTAATCAAAAGAAGAGAATTCCTCAAAATAAGTTCATTGGCTACCGCTTCTATGCTGATGCCCAATTTCTTAAAGGCAATGGCGCTGGATGAGGCTCTGAATCCCAATCAGAACATTCTGGTGGTTCTCCAGTTTACAGGAGGAAATGATGGCTTGAATACTATTATTCCAGCTAAAAATGACATTTATTTCAGGGAAAGGAAAACGTTGGCCATTCAGAACTCAATACCGCTTACCGATGAAGCAGGCATCAATCCTTCACTCTCTTATTTTAAAGAGCTTTTTGACAATGGGGAACTTTCTGTAATGAATAATGTAGGATATCCCAATCCCGACAAATCCCATTTCCGAAGTATGGATATCTGGCAGTCGGCAAGCAGAAGTGATCAGTTTCTGGAAACAGGCTGGCTTGGGCGTTTTCTGGATGAAGAGTGCTATCGTTGTGACCATCCTACCCAGGCATTGGAAGTGGATGATATGCTCAGCCTTGCTTTAAAAGGAGAAAACAATAAAGCTTTTGCATTTAAAGATCCTAAAAGACTCTACCAGACCAGTCAGGAAAAATATTTTAAATCACTCTACAACCATCATCATGATGATGAAACGGTATCTTATCTTTATCAGACATTAGGTTCTACTATCAATAATGCCGATTATATTTTTGAAAAAAGCAAAGCTAAAAAGACGGAACAGATTTATCCCAACTCCTCATTAGGAAAAGATTTTAAGACGGTAGCTTCTTTAATAAAATCTGATATCAATACTCAGGTGTACTATCTTTCTGTAGGAAGTTTTGATACCCATGTCAATCAGAATGACCGACAGAAAAAGTTGTTTGATGATATCAATGAAGCCGTAAAATCATTTGTTACCGATATGAAAAGTAATGGACTGTTCAAAAATATCCTGCTGATGACATTTTCAGAGTTTGGCCGCCGTGTTGCACAGAATGCCAGCAATGGAACGGACCACGGAACTGCCAACCAGATGTTTTTTATCAGCGGAAACCTTAAAAAGAAAGGTCTGTTGAATTCACTTCCTGATTTACAGAACCTGAATGAAGGCGATCTGATCTATAAAGAAGATTTCAGAAAAGTATATGCAACAATTCTTAAAAACTGGCTTAAGGCAGATTCCTCCAAAGTAATGGGATGGAAAGATGGAGTCTACGATTTTGTGTAACTGTAATTGAACCACAAAAGTCACAAAGTATTTAAATGCTTATGTTTATTTAAAGTAACTACTAAATATTAAAAAGTACACTTAAGATTTTTAAACTATAGTAAACGGATATTTAAATTCCTGTGAATGACACCATTGTGATGGCAGTTTATCATTCCATAAGAATCCAGTCATCTTTTTTCCAAAACTACAATCCTAACCAATATCCAACTGAAGGTGTGAAAATTCCCCTTCTCTGGAGGGGTGGCAAAAATTCAAAGAATTTTTGACGGGGTGGTCATGAAACATCATACCTCTCCATCATCCACAAAAAAAGAGACTGTACATCTTCATGACAGTCTCTTTTCAATAATTTTAAATTTTAACTACTTTTACGTTTAAGCTGTAATGTGCTTTTTTTCGCTCTCTTTTTCTTCTTGTTTTTTATCTAATTTCTCAGATATTTTTTTAACAATATATTCTATTGCTATGGGTGCTATGATGGCAATTAATGCTTTAAATATTCTTGATTTCATAATATTATTAGGTATTGTTAGGTTATTAATACAATTTCCAAGCCAAGATAAAAATGGACAAAAAGTTTAGTTTTCATCCGGAACAATCAGACTCTGGTAGTTTTTACTTCCGGCACTGAATTTTTCCTCCATCTTCACTCTTAATTTTCGGGGTTTATGAACAATCAGGCTATCACCAAATCCAAGCAGTAATCTTTCCAGTTCAAAATTGATCTGAACACAAATTTTAAAGAGGGTACCTTCAGGATCTTCCTTAATAATTTCCTGACTTTTATGCAGCGGCTTTGTTTTCACATAGGGTGCATTTCCCGCATCTACCCAGAAAATCACATTCCTAGGATCCATTGATTCTGAGACGGTAACTCCTACAATGTCCTTAAAGTATTCATCTCCATCCAGATCTTTATCAATATACTGAAGGCTGTCATCTGCTTCAATACGCTCCATTCTGTCCAGCGCCAGATTGTACATTTTCTGTTTGTAAAGGCAGATCAGAAACCAGCGGTTGTTGAATTCCTTCAGCAGCTGCGGATGTACCGTAAATACATTGGATTCTCTGGCCGTAAAGCTTTTGTAAAGAATCTTCAGTACCTTTTTATTGGCAATACTTTCATACAGGATATCAATATGTTCCAGCCCTTTTAACTGTTCATTTTTATCTAAATGAATAATAGATTTTTGGTTGGTAGCATGAATAGAGTCTTCCAGTTTCTGAATAACACCGTTCATTTCTTTGAACATAGAAAAGTCCTTGAACTGTTTCAGAATCTGAACCGCATTATTCATAGCCTTCAGGTCACTTTCATTCACAGAGATATTATGAATACTGTATTCCGGATCACTGTAACGGTAGTATTTTCTTTCGTAGACTTCAATAGGAGCTTCATATCCGAATTTTTCACTCCGCATATTCTGAAGATCAAGCTGAACGGTTCTTTTACTTACATAGGACTCTTTTCCCTCAAATTCAAATAATGCTTCTGAACATTCATCAATGAGATCTTCCAGCGTATATTTCCTGTATTTGTTTTTAAGACATTTATCTAATGTTTTATACCGGATCAGAGCATTTTTATTGGATGACATACCTTAGTGTTTAATGATGTGGTGTTTTTTAAATAAGAAATTTACTTTTCCCTTAAAAATTATTTTTCTTTTAAAGCGTTTTCGTCAAAAGTAATTCCCTCCCAGCCAGATTTCATGAAGTTTCGGATATTCTGGTGATCAGTTCCATCAGGATGTTTCAAAACATCATCTCTGTAATACTCACCAAAAAGCCAAAGAGTCTCCTCTTTTGTCAGATCCTGAATGCTTGCGAAGCTGAACACTTTACACGAACCATTGTTCTGCCCTGCCTGATTGGTTGTATCACCGTTCTGAAAAGCGGTAGGAGTAAATTCATAATGTTCATCAATATGAGCGATAACATCATTAAACTGGATTGTTTCCGGGAAATGTTTTAATTGTTCTAATAATACCATGAGCCTTGTTTTTTTTTAAGTTATAGAGTATTTTTACGAATCTGCAAAGCTGCTTTTCGTCTTGTTATTAAACTTTTTGTAAAAATAATTAAAATTTCTTTATCTACGCAAAACTATTGCGCAATAATGATATTACTTTGCATCATCAAAATGAAACAACATGGAATTTAATGGAAATCATTTAATCGAATTAGGATATAGACCCGCAAAATGGTTTAAAGATGCCATTAGCTATATCAACGAGAATAATCTGGGTGAACATGAGATCGCAGAATATCTGGTACAGTTCAAACAGCCGGATATTATTCCGCTTCATGAAACGGCTAAAGATTTTATGATCAACATACGGGCGGAGCATGAAAGTGAAAATGATAATGTGGAAAAAGTAATCAAAACGATGAAAGTTCTGATGAAAACCCCAACTCTGGTTGGCGGAGCTTTAATGCCTGATGCCTGCCCTACAGGTCCTGAAGGTCAGATTCCCGTAGGAGGTGTGGTAGTAGCACAAAATGCCATTCACCCGGGATTCCATAGTGCAGATATCTGTTGTTCTGTGATGCTGACAGATTTTGGAAAAACAAATCCTAAAGAGGTACTGGATGCAGCACATGCTATCACCCACTTCGGATATGGAGGAAGGCCCAGAGGTGAACAGATGCCGATGTCTCAGGAACTGATGGATGCTTTCAGAGAAAATGACTTCTTAAATGATGAAAAACTGATCAGCATTGCCCGTTCTCATATGGGAACTCAGGGAGACGGAAACCATTTCCTTTTCGTGGGGATTTCTAAAAATACAGGAAATACCATGATGGTGACACACCATGGATCAAGAGCTCCAGGAGCTGCTTTATACGATAAAGGAATGAAGGTTGCCAACCGTTTCAGACAGGAAATCTCCCCTGAAACATTGAAAGAAAATGCCTGGATTCCTTATGATACTGAAGAAGGTAAATCCTATTGGGAAGCCCTTCAGTTAATAAGACAATGGACAAAAGAAAACCATACTTCCCTTCATGATGCCGTGCTGAATAAGCTGGAAATGGAAAAGGAAAACAGATATTGGAATGAACATAATTTCGTTTTCAAGGATGGAGATCTTTTCTATCATGCAAAAGGAGCCACTCCACTGGATGATAAATTCATGCCTGATATTACGGGACCAAGACTGATTCCGTTGAATATGGCAGAACCGGTACTGATTGTTCAGGGAAAAACGAATGAAAGAAACTTAGGTTTTGCACCGCATGGAGCCGGAAGAAATTTCAGCAGAAGCCAGCATAAAAGATCTTTGGCTCATAAAACAACCGAAGAAATTTTCAATGAAGAAACAGAAGGATTAGATATCCGTTTCTATTCCAATGAAGTTGATATTTCTGAGCTTCCGAGCGCTTATAAAAGTGCTAAGAATGTGAGAGCACAGATTGAAGAATACGGACTTTGCGAAGTTCTGGATGAAGTAATGCCTTACGGGTGTATCATGGCCGGAGATGTTGAGAAGAATGCACCATGGAAGAGAAAGAAGAAATATAGAAAAGCATAATTCTTAATTTAATTAATAAACCTTAAAGGTTTTCAAAAAAACTAATAACCAAACCTTATGGGTATAAAAGCCTGTAAGGTTCATGAAAACGTTTTTCATAACGGCAGGGGCAGTAGCTCAGATGGTAGAGCAACAAGAATTACTTTTCGCTGCAGGCACATAAAGTTCCTATAAATCACCAGGTTTGTGGGTCACAGGTTCGAGTCCTGTCTGCTCCTCAAAACAATGAAAATGTGTATATTCACCTATCAGTCATTTTCATATGTTAAAAAATTAAAGGCAAAGAAAGTTCCTATATTTTGGACCTACTTTCCGCTTTTTCACTCATTATCAGGCAAAGGGAGTTCCTATATATTTTTTGATAAACTACTCCCCGCTTTTTATAAACTATAGGTAAAAGGAGTTCCTATACCCTTCACTTTTAATGAATATACTCCTCACTTATTTTTTAAACTTAAAACAATGAAAACACTACAATTATTCAATGCTGTATTGGCTAGAAAATCTGATGAAAAGCCATTTATTTCTGATGATGGTTTTATCATTGAATCTGATGCTGTATGGGCAAAAAATGAAATCATCTCCTATTATGCAAAGGAAAAATTAAATGGAAATGATTTGAATAAAACGTTTCATAAGTCCTGGGCGAAAATAAAAAACACCTCCAGAATAGACTTATTGTTTGAACAGTTCACTCATTATATTTCAACGTACGGCAGTAATTTCCAAAGTGAAATGTATATTCCTGAAGAAATATTGAATGTTCCGGGTACAAAGTTGATTTTTAAAGTCATCAAGGCTTATACTGTGGAAGAAATGCAGGAAAAATGCCTTTCTCTTTTGAGATCAGGAATTGCTTTAAAAGAAGAAACCGTTGACGACTTGCTTTCTATTTTACATACAGAGCTGGAATACGATTTTACAGGAAAAGAAAACATCAGAAATAAAGAAGCGGTTATAAAAATAGCGGATCTCTATGATGTCTATCCTGAAAATCCGGTTGAGTTTTTCCGTTATGTGATTTATAAAACAACCCATACAACGCTTTTAATCAAAAATGATGAACTGATTGATTTAATCAAGCAAAGTAAATTCAATCCAGCGTATTTATTTGAGAGTTTTGGGCAGGAGAAAATGGCGGAAATTTTCAATAGATTTAAGCCTCTATTCCTTGCTTATAAAAACAGAGCTCCGAAAGCCATTAATAAAATTTCGAAGCTGTCTAAAACACATCATAAACCACTCATTTCAAACCCATTGAATGATGCAACCAATACATTACTGGAAAACAGTGATTGGCATTGGCTGGAAAATGCAACACCGTTTGCATTATTCAAAGCATTGGCGGCATGTCATTCAAGAATGTATGGTCAGGATACTTTCGTGTATAGAGTCAGAAATGGAAAATCATGGGCTAAAAAAGGTAAGGAAACTTATGTAAACCAGTACAACTATGAATTCATTTTGGATTATCTGAAACTGAAGTATGAAAATTTATCCGGAAAGAAATTCTATTTCCCTGAGAATGTAGAATTTGCATTACCGACCTCTGAGAAAATGTTTGTCGGTAATATTCCTACCGGAACCCGTTTTTATGGTGACCGACTGGCTGTAGGTATTTACTGGGAAAACAAATGGGGAGCGAATGACCTTGACCTTTCAGGATTGAACATCGCCGGGAAAATAGGTTGGAATGCTGCTTATAATTATGGTAACGGACAATTGATGTACTCAGGAGATATGACTTCTGCTCCTAATGGTGCTGTGGAATATCTGTACGCTGATAAAGGACTGACTACCCCAACTCTTATTATGAATAACGTTTTCAGCGGTGATGCAAATTGCGGATATAAAATCATTGTCGGAAAAGGAGATCATATTTCCTACGACTATATGATGAATCCTAATCAGCTTTTTGCGGAAGCCAGATGTAATTCGGTTCAGAAACAAATGATCCTGGGAATGCTGATCCCTAAAAACGAAAAACAATGTTTCGTACTATTGAATTTCGGAGCCGGACATTCTCATGTTTCGGGGAATAGCGAAGTTTCCACCATGGCAACAACCGCATTGTATCAGCAATGGTCTGAAGCCATGTCTTTCAATGAGCTTGTAAAAGAGCTTGGTGCAGAGATTACCACAGAAAAAGCGGAAGCTGATTTTGATTTTTCATTGGAAAGTCTGGAAAAAGATAGTTTTATCAGGGTTTTTAAATAAATTCCATCACGTCATCTGATTGTATCGGGTGGCGTTTTTTTTGTGGAATGCTTTAGGAAAAATGTTGGATAACCACCCCGTCAAAAATTCTTTGAATTTTCGCCACCCCTCCGAGGGAGGGGAATTTTATCGTCTTCAACTCAAACAAAGCCTTCCCCATACAGTTTGTCATTCCGTAGGAATCTAAACATCATATTCTAGCTAATAAAAAAACTTTTATAACAGCTATACATTCATCTTTTTAACAGAAAATAGTCCTTCATTCCCATGAATGATCACTTTTTTTCCATAATCAATCTGGATGCTGAACATCTTTTCCAACGGAAACTGAAGCACAGCCTGAAGGATCAGACGAATCACTCCGGCATGGGCAATGATGAGTATTTTTTCCGCTTCTTTTTTCTGAATCAGTTCGTTCCAGAAACGGAGAACACGAGTCTGCATTTCAAGCAGATTTTCTCCTCCTGAAGCATTGATATTAACAAAATCCTGATACCAGGGATTGATTTCTTCTTCCGGAATATCCGTCCATTTTTTCATTTCCCAGTTCCCGAAATTCATTTCCCGAAGTCTTTCATCCGTTTGATAATTGAAATTAAAATAGTCAGCTAAAAGGCAGCAGCGCTGGGAAGGACTTGAGATAATTAGATCATAATCATCTTCTATATCCACTGTTGTAAAATCTTCAGGATACTCTTTTCTTAAAGGCATTTCAGCAAAACCATAGCACAGGTTTTCCGGATTTTCTACAGCAGTATGACGAATTAAATGAATTTCCATGCGATCATTGTTCCTAAATAAAATAAAACTTCACAAACCTGCTGTACAGATCCCAGGCAGTCTCCCGTATAGCCGCCGATATGTTTTTTAAAATACCAGCCCATATAGATTTTCCCTAAATAGGCCAGCCCAAAAGCAAAAATCAGCCGCCAGTCCGGAATCAGGACGAAAGCTATTAAAACACTGACGAATCCTATCAGTAAAGCCATTCCGTCTAATGGTTTATTGGCTAAAGGTTTTGATTTGCTGACATCAATATCAGTAACATACTGATGGGTATAAATCATTGTTCCTGAAATAAACCGGCTTGATGTATGAGCTAAAATAACGATCCCTAAAACTTTCAATGGATCCATAATTCCCAAAGCCTGGATGCTGTAGAATTTCAGAGCGAAAAGCAGGATAATACCAATGGTTCCGTAGGCACCTACCCTACTGTCTTTCATAATAGTCAGAATTTTTTCTTTCCCATATCCGCCTCCGAAACTGTCACACATATCCGTAAAACCATCTTCATGAAAAGCTCCGGTCAGCAAAACACTGGCGATCATCATTAAAACAATCCCTATTTCCAGGTTAAAAAGCATTGTGGAAAGGTAAAGAATCACTGCATTGATCAGTCCTATTACCAGCCCAATCCACGCGAAATATTTTTGAGATTTATTCATGATCTCACTGGAATAAGGAATGGTAAACGGAACCGGAATTCTTGTAAAAAACATCAATGCCGTTGCAAAGTAGATCAGTTCATTTTTGAGGACTTTCATCTGTTCGTTTTAATATAAAAACTGGATTAATCAATTTCTGTAAAAATAGGAAAGCTTTCAACAATGATAAAGGGATCGATTGAAAAAATACAAAACATGAATCTTATCATTTTAAATTTATCCTTTTATTTCCGGAGTATTTCTAGTTTTGCACAATAATAACCATGAAAAAAATCAAATGAAAAAAACGTATTTCGTTGGATTATGTCTTATATCCATAATAAGCTGCTCAGCTCCCGGTGATGAGCTGGAAACTGCAAATGAATCACAAGCCTTAGATGCATCCAGCAAAAACATGCTGGCAAAAGGAGGCTTCAGAGACAATCCTGATACACCAACTCCTCCTCCTGCAGGAATCTGGTCTAAATCTTTTTACTTAACGAATCCTATTTACGGTTTCTACAGTGATCTTACCAAAAAACATCTGTACAATACCTCTCCTTTACCATCCGAACTTCCTAAATCCTATCCTGGATTAAGCTATTATTTTCAGGAAAGATTATTAGGATCTGCAGATGGGCCTGGTCCGGTAATCACAAGATGGTTTCACACAGGAAGTAATGATCTGGTATTAACAACAAATCCGAATGAGCTTGTAGGACAAAGCTATTGGGAGAAAAGAGATCTCGGAACCAGTTATAACGGTGATGAGCCGGGAAGCTTTCCTATTTACAGGTATTTTAATGGTGATAAAAAAACTCACTTTTATACCAGGGATAAGAATGAGCTGGGTGACGGGAAAGACGGCTATGTTTATGAGGGAATTGCTTTTTATTTGAAGGATTCAGAACCTAAAGCGTATCGGGTTCGTGACGGACAGTTTTTCCAGGATAATGCAACAGGAGCTTTGTACATCGTATTTGAAAGTACCCTGAGACGTATTGAATCCTTTTCAGTGATCAATCATCTGTTTGCTGTTCAGGGAAAGGCTTATCTGGTTTATAAAGTGAATATAGAAGATTACACAGGGGAAAGAGGAGCTGATATCACTTCAGGAACTCAACTGGTACGAAACAGCAATACCGGAAAACTATACTTGGTAGATGATGGTTTATACAGGTATATCCCAACCATGCAGATATTTAATTCATATAAACTCAATGAAGATGCTATTCAAAATAAACCTGTAAGAATGATGTTTACAGGTAAAGATGTAGCGCATACTTACTAATTGTATTGAATGTAAGATAAAAAGGGGCTTTATTGCCCCTTTTTTATTTTATAAACTAAGATGATTTATTCGAAATATGAGCATCTTCAAAGCTTGACATTTCATTCAGGAAATTAACGGCACTTTGAATAATCGGATAAGCCAATGCACAGCCTGTTCCTTCTCCCAGGCGCAGATTGAGATTGAGAATAGCTTTTTCTCTCATCAGTCCCAACAGCTGAGGATGGGCATTTTCATTGCTTACATGACAGAAGATACAATTGTTCAGAATTTCAGGATTCTTTTTCCAGACGGTGGCTACCGCAACAGTGGCTATAAATCCGTCTACCATGATCAGCATATTGTGATGATAAGCTTCTTCTATAGCCCCAATCATTTGTACAATTTCCAATCCACCAAAGGTTTGAGCAATTTCATCTTCACTCATTTCAGTCGGATATTTTTCAATCGCTTCCGTCAAGATACTGATTTTATTCTGCAGCTGATGGTCATTCAGTCCGGTTCCGCGTCCGATACAATTGGTAATCGGAATATCAAACAGTTTGCTCATCATCAAAGAAGAAGCTGAAGTATTCCCAATTCCCATTTCACCAAAACCAATAATATTACAGCCTTTTCTGGTGATCTCAGATACTACAGATTTTCCGTTTTCAAGAGCCTTCTGATATTCTTCTAAAGTCATGGCTGGTTCTTCCAGAATATTACGGCTGGATTTTCTGACTTTTTTATCCACCAGATCCAGTCCTTCCGGAAAATCAAAATTGACTCCGGCATCCACAATTTTTATCTTGATACCATTCTGTCTGCAAAAAACATTGATGGCAGCCCCTCCACCCAGGAAATTCATCACCATTTGGTAAGTGACTTCCTGCGGATAAGCACTTACTCCTGCAGTAGCAATCCCGTGATCGGCTGCAAAAACCACCATATGAGGATTCAATAAATGTGGTGAAGTGGTTTTCTGAACCATTCCGATTTTGTGAGCAACGTGTTCCAGATGCCCTAATGCGCCCAGCGGTTTTGTTTTAAAATCAATTTTATGCTGTAATTCTGATGATAACATGGATGTTTATAGTTATGTTAAATGGAAAAATGCAATATTAGTGAAATGAGAAGGATTTTGTATGGTGTACAATGTAAAAAGTAAAATGTATTGATGATATATGGGCTGGAAGTTGGAAGCTTGAGGCTGGAAGTTAGACTCTCACCCTCAAACTCTCCCACTCTCTTACTCTCTTACTCTCAAACTTTCAAACTTTCAAACACAAAAATTCTACGTAAGAACATTGCGCACCTCATCTTTTACTTTGCCTTATAAATCAATAACAATGACACCAAAAATACTTGAAAAAATAAAAGAAGTTGAGGCAAGCCGTGGCGTAGAAGTCCTCCTTGCAGTAGAATCAGGAAGCAGAGCCTGGGGTTTTGCCTCTCCCGACAGTGATTATGATATACGTTTTATATACCGCCATGAAAAAGACTGGTATCTTTCTCCCTGGGACAAGGATGAAACGATAGAATTTATGACGGAAGATGATCTTGACGGCTCCGGATGGGATCTGCGAAAGACCTTCCACCTATTGCTGAAATCGAATGCGGCATTGCTAAGCTGGTTCTATTCTCCTATCGTTTACAAAGCGGACGAAAAGTTTGTAGATCTTTTCAGGCCTCTGGCAGATGCCTGTTTTTCTCCGGTAGCCGTTTCTTACCATTATTTAAGCATGAGCAAAAAATATCTGGAAGCCTGCAGAAGTGATGAAGTAAAATTAAAAAGTTACTTCTATTGCTTACGAACGACCTTAACAGGAAAATGGATCATAGAAAAAGGAACAATTCCGCCTGTATTGTTCAGTGATCTGCTTGTTTTAACCGATGACGAAACCAGACGGAAAATAGAAGGCCTCGTTGCCTTGAAAGCCACCAAAGGAGAATCTTATTACCATCCGAACGATTGGGAACTATTTGATTTTCTTGAAAAAACAATCGCGGAAAATGAGGAAAAATCGAAAAGTTTATCAGGTGGAAAGGCCGATAAAGGTGAGATGGAGAGGGTTTTTAGGGAGATATTGGAGAAATGCTAAGGATTACGGGAAGCCGTAATAGAATTTTAATAAGAAAGTTTATATTTAGAAAAAATTAACATCCTAGAAACGTCTAAAGTATTGAGTAAAATAAAATGTTAGATCAATCATTTTCAAGTTCGAATTTTAATCTTATTTTTTTAAAAGAAAACAGAAAAGGAACTATAAAAAAAAGACATTTAAATCAAGAATATTTTGATAAACATGAAGAATTTAATACTCTTTTAAATGATAAAATCAATTTAAGAAATTCCAGAGTAAACAAAACTCTTTCACAAGATGAGTTAAATGATTTTGCCCAGAGACTTCAAATAATAAATGAAGAAAAAGAAGAAATCAGAAATAATTTATTTTCAGAATATTCAAATATTATTAATAATGAAGACACTCCATTCTGTTTTGAAATTAAATACGATCAATTAAATGAAATGTATGTCACAAATAAAAATGGCGCACATTTCTTTGCCATCAAGCAACTTCAAAAAAACTTAAGTAAAACTTTCAAAGTAATTCAGGCAGACAGAAATAAAATTATTAAACAAATTTATAATTTTATTTCAGATGGTTTTCCTAAAATAGTTATTAGAACAGATATTACTAAATTTTATGAATCTATTCCACAAAAAAAACTTTTTGAAAAATTAGAAAACAATAGCTTACTATCTCCTCTTTCAAAAAAACTTCTAAAAAGAATGTTCTTTGAGTTTGAAAGAATTAAAGATAGAACAATAATGTTGCCTGAAAAAGGAGTCCCAAGAGGTTTTGGTATAAGTGCCTATCTTTCGGAATTATACATGAGAGAAATTGATAATGAGATTAAATGTTTACCTGATATAATTTACTATGCAAGGTATGTTGACGATATAATAGCTGTATTTTCTCCTAAAACAAAAAGTCAAGCAAAAGACTATCAAAAGGAAATAAAAAAAATCATTAATAACCACGAGCTAGAAATCAATGACAATTTAGATGGGAGAAGTGATAAAACTCACCAAATAAATTTATTAGATGATCCCTTACCAAAACCTGAAAATTTGGATTTTCTAGGATATAAATTTTGTATCAAACAAAATCATAAAACCATAATTGAATTATCAGATAATAAAATAAAAAGGTATTTAGAAAGAGTCGAAAAATCTATTGAAACATATAATTTAGATTCTAAATATAATGAGAAAAGAGCTAGAAAGATATTTTTTGACAGACTCAAGTTTTTAACTTGCAATTACCGTTTGAATCACAATAAAAAAAGTATAAGAGCAGGGATATACCATTCGAATAGTATGCTTGAATTGAATACCGAAACTTATAAAAGTCTTAATAACCTTAAAAGAAAAGCAATAAGACTTTTAAATAATATAAATCCTCCTTCTAAAATTGGAATTAACAAAACCAACCTTATAGATTATATTAAAAATAAATTTTGTTTTGAAAAAGGATTTAATCAAAAAATTTTTTATTCATTTAAATTTAATTCACGAGAGCAAATTTATTATAATCAAAAATTCAAAAAAGCTACAAATAAATTTGAAGTAATTAAATCAATTTGGAAAGATGAGTAAAAAGAAAAGATATATTCAGTATCCTAAAGAAAGAGCAGTATTATCTGATGTCCATCCGTATGAAGTTCCAATAACTTTTTCAAATAGATATTTCTACAGGTTTTTAGTTAACCAAAATATTTTTGTTAATGGTGACAAAATTGAGTTTAAAAATAATTTAACTGGTGATAATTTAGAAGCATTTAAAGAAATTTTAAAAATTCTATTCCACCATGATTATCAATCAAATAATGATTCTAATTTTAGAAAGATTCCATTTTGTTATCGTATTACACATAAAGAAAAAGATTTTCGTGAACTTGCTTTATTACATCCTGCAAATCAAGTAAAACTAATAAAACTCTATGACGATTTTAAGGAATCAATTTTATATTCTTGCTCAATAAGTAATTTTAGTATTAGAAAACCTGTAGATATAGCAAGATTTAGTTTTTTTAATGACAAATTACATCAACTGAACAAAGGAGATAAAAATGATTTTTTAGAATTAAAGGGTAAAGAATATGAAGATTTAAAGACTTTTTTTTCATATAAAAAGTATACGAATGTGTATAAATTTTATGAAGATTATAGATACCATCGTGCTGAAAAAAAATATAATTTCCTATTCAAGTTTGATATTGCAAAATGCTTTGATAGTATTTATACACACTCAATATCTTGGGCTGTTCTTGGTTTAGATTCAGTTAAAGAAAATATTCAAGCTTCAAAAAAGAATTTTTCAGGAATATTTGATAAATTTATTCAATATTGTAATTATGGTGAAACAAACGGTATTTTAATTGGTCCTGAATTTTCCAGAGTATTTGCAGAAATAATTTTACAAAGAATAGATAAAACAGTTGAAGAAAAAATAAAAGCTAATCATTGCCTTACAAATAAGGTAGATTATGAACTATATCGGTATGTTGATGACTATTTTTTATTTTGTGATGATGAGATTTTGAAAGACGAAATTTTAAAAATTTTTAAACATGAATTAAAGGCATATAAATTGTCAATTAATAACTCCAAATCTTTAGAATATTACAAACCAATCATTACTGAAATAACCATTGCGAAGGAAAAAATTAATCAGCTATTTTCAGAAAATCCAAAATTCTCAATCATAAACTTAGAAAATAATTTAGCTACGGAAGAAAAAGAAGAAATAAAGGTTCTAAATCACAAATTTTCATTTTTTTTTAATGCTAATAATTTGATAACACAATATAAAATTTTGATCAAAGAATCATCTGTAAATTACAAAGATGTATTAAATTATAGTCTAGCTCTCTTAAATAATATTATTGAAAAAAATTTGGTGAATTTTGAAAGTATATACTTTCTTTATAAAATCAAAATTAAATCTGGAGAGATACAAGATAAAAATGTTATTAACAAGTTAGACAAAGTAGAAGAGTCTTTTACTTCTCATATAGTTAATTTCATTGATTTTATATTCTTTATTTATTCGGTTTCACCACGAGTTAACTCAACAATTAAAATTAGCCATATTTTATCCAAAATAATAGCTTTCTATAAAATAAAATACAAATCAGACAGAAATAAATTTATATTATCAACAAATAATAGAAATAGAGTATTTAAAAAAATTTTAGATGAGTCAAGTTTTATAATCAAAAAAAATTCAATTTCTGAATATACCCAAATTGAAACACTATACTTATTAACTGTTATAAAAGAATTAGATAGAGAGTTTCGAATTCCCGAAATTTTATTAGAAAAATTTATTGGATTTGATAAAATAAATAATAAGATCCCAGACTCAAGATTAAATTATTTTTCAATAGTAGTGATATTGTATTATCTAGGACATTCTACAAAATTTGATAAAATTAAAAATGCTTTGATAAATTATATTGAAATATATATAAAAAGCTTCCCATATGAGAAACGTAGCAAGTCTTCAGAATTGGCTCATTTAATTCTTGATTTAACTGCTTGTCCATATTTAACTCAGAAATATAAAAGAAAAATTTTCATACTTTATAAAGAATCTACAACAATTACAAAAGCAAAAGAAAGTATTAAAATAATAAACAAAATTTTAGATTTTCAAAAAAACCATCAAAAATATTGGTTTACTAAATGGGAAAGGTTTAATTTAGCAAAAGAATTAGAATACAAGAAAAGCCAAGAGGTTTATTCTTAGAAGATATTGTCATTACCGATCTCCCGTTTGGAGTAATTTTATTATTTCATTCTAGAATTAAAATGAGAAATCATTTAGATTCACACACATGTACGTGACAGCATTCCGTAAAGGAAGAAAAAATCCAGCAACCTGAGGAGATGAGGTTGCTTATTTTTTATAAAATTTCAAACAAAGCTTGACCATCCAAGATCTAAAAAACAAAAACCTCCTCCTCTTCGAAGCCATCTCCGGAAGCCGTTCTTTTGGATTGGCAACGGAGAATTCTGATACGGATATCCGTGGGGTGTATTATCTGCCGAAGGAAGATTTCTTTGGCCTGAACTATATTCCGCAGATTTCCAATGAGACGAATGATATTACGTATTATGAAATCGGGAGATTTGTAGAATTGCTGCAGAAAAACAATCCTAATATTCTGGAAATTCTGGCAAGTCCGGAAGACTGTATTCAGTATAAACATCCGTTGATGGATCTATTAAAAACGGAGGATTTCCTGTCAAAATTATGCAAAGATACCTTTGCAGGATATGCTGTTTCGCAGATTAAAAAAGCGAAAGGTCTCAATAAAAAGATTCTAAACCCTATTGACAAAGAGAGAAAATCGATCCTGGATTTCTGTTTTATTATGGAAGGACAAGGTTCTGTACCATTGAAAAAATGGCTTCACGAATTCCATTCCTCTGGAGAACGGGGTGGTTTATCACAAGAGAAATGTGGATTGGTAAATATTGATCATACAAAAGGAATGTATTCGTTATTTTATGATGAATCAGGAAGGTTGGGCTATAAAGGTGTTATTCATCATGAAGAAGCGAATCAGGTTTCCGTATCATCCATTCCTAAAAATGAAAAACCTCTTGCTTACCTGTTTTGTAACCTTGATGCATACTCTGTGTACTGCAAAGACTATAGAGAATACTGGAAATGGGTAACTGAGCGTAATGAAGACCGTTACAATGTCAATGAGACCCACGGACAGAATTATGACAGCAAGAACATGATGCACACCATCCGGTTGCTGCAGTCCTGTGAACAGATTTTTAAAACCAATTCACTGACGATCCGTGTAGAAAACCGTGATGAACTCTTAGACATCAAAGCGGGAAATCAATCGTATGAAAGTGTAATGCAAAAGGCAGAAAACCTTATAAAATCAATAGAAAAACATTATTCTACATCCAGTCTTCCTGAATATCCAGATTTAGAAAAAACAACAAAAATCCTGATTGAAATAAGGAAAAAACTGTACGGAGATAATGATGAATCGTAAATGATAAATGATAAATCATGAGTGATGAATGTGGGACTGTTAAACTCCAACACTCCCACTCTCAAACTCTCTTACCCTCAAACTCTCCCACTCTCCCACTCTCAAACCCTGCAACCCAAAACTCACTTCTTCGAAGCTTTTGCCATCGGGTTATAATCAAGGCAGATGGTTATCCAGTATTCAAAATCTTCTGCTTTTTGAAAACCAATGGGTTCTACATAACAATATCCATTTAACTGTTTCCCTTTCATGATCATCGGCAGAAAGCCTTTCTTTTCCGAAACTTCATCTTCCAGCTCAGGATTATAACGGCACATCAGATTATCGTGGCTGATGTTGATGCACATCTTCCCGTTGACAAGAAAAGACAGTCCGCTGAACATTTTCTTTTCTTCAATCTCAATATTTTTCATTATTGAAAGCCGTTCACGTACCCGGTCGGCCAGTTCAGTACTGTAAGCCATGATTTCAATTTTTTTGTTATTTAAAATTAATTAAAAACAATGATTATCACACTATTCCATTGAGATTCCTGAGAGATCTTAATCTGAAAAAATAAAATTTTATTTAAATTAATTATTGTTTTACGATAATTAATTATACATTTGCAATATCAATTATGCTTCATACCATGAACCAGACTAAAATTATTTCAAAGATTTTATTTTATATCTGCTCCTTACTTTCGGCCGGATATCTGATCACTTTTGTGTATGCTTTATTCTGTCTGAGCAGCGGATTTGCAGTTACGCCCTATAAAAACGGAAAGTTCCTTCATATCAATTATCCGTTTACGGAACAGCCGTTTCTGAATATCGAAAACAATTATCCTTATATGATTTTTTCCTTTATGTTGGTACTCATCACTTATGGAACCTTTTTCTGGTTATCATCCAAAGTTTTCAAAGTATTTTTCCAACAGAAGCTGTTTACTCAGGAAAATATCAATCAGCTTAAGCAATTTTACCTGTATAATATTTTCATTCCCCTTCCACTGGTGATTATCGCGAGTTTCTTTGTGGAAGTAGAAAGTATGATATGGGGACTGGTGTTTATTCACTTTATGCTTGGAATTTTCTGTTTGTTTCTTGCGAATATCTTTAAGCAAGGACTACATTTGCAAAACGAACAAGACCTATTTATTTAAAATGCCAATTATAGTCAACTTAGATGTGATGCTTGCCAAAAGAAAAATGCAGAGTAAAGAATTGGCAGAAAAACTGGGTATCACGCCCGTCAACCTCTCTATTCTGAAAACCGGAAAAGCCAAAGGTGTCCGCTTCGATACCCTTGAAGCCATCTGTAAAATCCTGGAATGCCAGCCGGGAGATATTCTTGAATTTAAAGAGTAGACGGGATTCGGGTTTGAGTTTGAGCGTCGGAGGATTGGAGGGTTTGAGAGTGTGAGAGTTTGAGTGTAAGAGTGTTTGAGCATGGTATCTGAAACTTCCACTTCTCTAACTTCCACTTCTCTAACTTCTAACTTCTAACTTCTAACTTCTAACTTCTAACTTCTAACTTCTAACTTCTAGCCTCCTGCTTCCAGCTTCCAGCCACTAATTTCTAACTTCTAAACTAGCTGCCGAAAGGCCGCCTGTCCTTCTATTACCCAAACACAACGTTATGAATACACTATCCATCAACAACCTCAGCCTCACCTATAAAAATGGTTTCCAGGCTATTAAAAACATTTCACTGGACATCAAAAACGGAATGTTCGGACTTTTGGGTCCCAACGGAGCCGGAAAATCTTCTTTGATGAAAACCATTGTCGGACTTCAGAAACCAACCTCCGGAACCCTGCTTTTCAATGAAGTAGATATCGTCAAAAATCCGGATTATATCAAACAGAATCTTGGATTTCTCCCACAGGATTTCGGGGTATACCCGAAAGTGTCTGCCTATGACCTGTTGGAACATATTGCCCTATTGAAAGGCATTACTGATAAAAACAAACGTAAAAATCAAATTCTGAATCTTCTTGAAAAGGTCAATCTCTCTGATTTTGCGAAAAAAGAAGTCCATACTTTTTCAGGGGGAATGAAACAACGTTTCGGGGTTGCTCAGGCTTTATTAGGAGATCCGAAAATCATCATTGTGGATGAACCCACGGCAGGATTGGATCCGGAAGAGCGCAACCGTTTCAATACGCTGCTCAATGATATCAGCCAGGATGTAATCGTTATTCTGTCTACCCATCTTGTTGAAGATGTCAGAAACCTCTGTTCGGAGATGGCAGTGATGAATCATGGACAAATCCTCAGACAAGGAAATCCCGGAAAACTTATTGCAGAACTGGAAAACAGAATCTGGTCAAAACCCATTCACAAAGACGAACTGGAAACCTATGGTTCCAGCTATGAAATCATCAGCAGACAGCTTTTGGAAAGAGAGCTTCACATCACGGTATTCTCTGAAGAATATCCGAAAGACTTCAGTTCCGTAACTCCTTTGCTGGAACACGTTTATTTCCACACACTCACCCAAAAACCTTAATCATGAACACTTTATTTTTATTCGAAGCCAGACGCAATACCAAGCACTGGCTCACCTATCTTGTGGCCTTACTTTTGGTGGGTCTTGGCATGTTCTGCGGCAGTCAGTTCAATCTTTCAGTAGGAGATGGAATTTACTTAAACTCACCGTATACCATTGGTTTTATGACGGGAATGCTGAGTCTTGCCGTTATTTTTTTCGCCACCGTTTATGCATTACAATTGCTTTTTAAAGATCAGGATTCAAAATTTGACAGTATTCTGTTTTCGTTTCCTTTTTCAAAATTCACTTATCTGAAAGGAAAATTCTGCACCTATTTTCTACAGACATTTTTAAGTTTTTCTTTCTTAATGTCAGGGTTTCTCATCGGACAAATCATGCGTACCGGAAGCGAAATGCAGGAAGGCGTGAATATCATTTACTACATCTACCCTCTATTAATTTTTGGTTTTATCAATAGCCTGTTTGTCTGTAGTTTTCTGTTTCTCATTTCTTCTGTGATAAAGAGAAAATTGCTGGTAGTAGTGGGCGGTCTGCTTTTGTATGTGTTTTATATGATTATTTTGTTGTTTTCCAATTCACCATTTATGGCGGGAAGCCTTCCCCAGTCATTGGAAACACAGCAATTTTCAGCTTTGATAGATCCGTTTGGATTGTCATCTTATTTCATGCAGGCTCGTGACCTTACGGCTCAGCAGAAAAATATGCAGATTGTTCCTTTTACAGGATACCTTTTGTTCAACAGACTTTTATTTTTCATCGTATCAGCTGGACTTCTCTTCGTTTCATACAGACTATTTTCTTTCTCCAACACTTCCGGACGAAAAGTAAAAACACTGGGAAACACTCATCCTTTATCTGAAACAAATACCTCCGAATATTCCATTGTGACCCCAAGTTTCAATGGGCAGAGCTCATTTCGATCTGTGATCTCTTTTACGAAAACGGATCTCACCTATCTGTTCAAAAGTATTGCTGTTCCTGCTGTTTCTATTATTCTGCTATTTTCTGTTGGAATGGAAATGTATGCTGAAATTGAAAAGGGAATTCGTCTTCCACAGAAATATGCAGGTTCGGGACTTATGGCAACAACCATCTCAGAAAATTTTCATCTGATAGGTCTTCTTATTTCAGCGTATTTTCTAAACGATATGTACTGGAGAAGCTCATCTTCAGGATTTTTTCTGATTGAAAACAGCACTTATTTTTCAAAGAACAGGTTGACTGGACATTTTATTTCAATCAGCTTGTTATTGTTTTTCTTCACTGGAATTCTAATTATTCAGGGAATAATCTTCCAGGCCGCTTATCAGTATTTTCATATAGACTGGAAGGCTTATCTGGGTGTTTTTCTTTTCAATACTTTCCCGCTGATTCTCTTTTCCGGGTTTATCCTTTTGATTAATGACCATATTCCCAATAAATTCATTGCACTGGGGATTTCCATTCTCTCAGTTTTTGTATTGTCAGGGCCGGTTTCCGGAAAGTTGATCTCATACCCCATTTTCAGAATATTTTCTGATTTTAAAGGGACTTACAGTGATTTTAACGGGTATGGAATCTATGAACAGGCTTTTGCACAAAGACTTCTGTTTGGAGCAGGCGTGATCAGTATTTTATGGATACTCAACAGCCTTGTAAAAATAAAAAAAGTACCAATTATCGCTTCTGGTATTGCTGTTTTTCTGTTGATCTCAGGAATCTTTGCCGGAATATTATTTATGAAAGGATATCTGCCTAACAATGAAGACCAAGCTATCTTAAGCTCCGCAGCATATGAAAAAAACTATCGGAAATATGAACATCTTCCACAGCCTGATATTTCTGATATTACCACAGAAATCAAACTCTTTCCTTCTGAAAATGCTTATCAGGTCATAGGGAAATATACCCTTAAAAACCAAACCAATCAGCCTATCAGTAAGGTTCTGATCAATTTCAATGAGGATTTACAACTTGAATCTGCTGCCATAACCTCAGGAACTGAAACAACAAAGATTCATAAGAACATCACGGAAGTTTCATTAAAACAGCCTCTTCTGCCTGGTAAAACAGCTTCTCTTGATTTTAAATTATCTTATCAATGGTTTGCAGTGAATGGCCATCAGTCTTTTAATGCCATTATTGAAGACGGATCTTTTATGAGAATCAGCAGATATTATCCTGTAATTGGCTACCAGAAAGATGATGAAATTCAGGATGAAAAGCAACGTAGTGCATTCAAACTGGGAAAGCTCACTGAATTGAAGAAACCGGAAGCCCCTGAAGTGGCAAAAAAAGATTTTATCAACCTCAATATGATTGTTTCTACAGAACAGGGACAGACAGCGATAGGAACAGGAGATCTTGTTAAAAAATGGTCAAAATCCGGACGTAATTATTTTGAATATAAAGCAGATCAGATTCCGTTCCGGTTTGCAGTTTCTTCAGCAGATTATAAAAATAAGAGCTTTAATTATAAAGGAATTACCATCAATATTTTTTACCATCATAAACATGCTGAAAATGTGAATCATCTTCTTGAAAATACCAAGCTTACCCTGGATTACTGTCAGCAGAATTTTGGAAAGTATCCTTTTAAAACCATCAGTTTTGCAGAAATTTCTTCTTTTACGCGAGGTTTTGCGGCTACAGCTTACCCATCTGCGGTCTTTATGCCGGAAGACATGGTTTTTCATGCTAATATTCACGCAGACAAAAAGCAGGATGTCATCAATGAACTGGCCGGGCATGAGCTTTCACATCTTTGGTGGGGAAACAGCCAGATAAATCCTGATGACAGAGAAGGTTCTGTGATGCTCACTGAAACACTGGCGATGTACACAGAAATGATGCTCTACAAAAAAATGCATGGTAAAGAAAAAATGAGGGAAAGAATTGAAGTACACCAACAGATCTATGAAAATGAAAAAGGTTTATCCGAAAATGTCCCGATCTATAAAGCCACCGGAGATGTTCCACATATTTCATATTCCAAAGGTGCTGCAGCCATGGTGGAATTAAGCAATCTGATAGGTGAAGACAAAGTAAACAGGGCATTGAAAAATTTCCTTACCCACAATCAGTATCCCAAGAAACCTACTTCATTGGATCTGATCAATGAGTTTTATAATGTTGCCCCGGAGGTCAGAAAAGAGATCGACAGATTATTCAAAACCGTAGAAAATATAAATTTTAATTCAGGTTCTACAAGCGGCTCAGCAAAAGCAAATATCAAATAATCAGCCTGCATTTTTAATGTATTTTTGAAAATATTTTTCAGGAGTTGTAACAAAGTAAAGTAATGATTTACTAATTAGTTGATATATCAATAATTGATACATCATTTTAAATCTGAAAGTATGGAAAAATTAAATTCAATCATATTCTACAACATAGACAAAGCAATCAGAGCCTACAGAAACTATGCTCAGCGCCAGCTGAAAGCCCATGGTTTTACCATTACAATTGATCAGTGGCTCATCATCAAAGCCATTCTGGAAAACCCGGGAATTACCCAGAATGAGATTGGTGATCTTGTTTTCAAGGACAATGCTTCTGTGACAAGAATTATTGATTTAATGGTAAAATCCGAATATATCACAAGACATGTTCATCCTGAAGACCGAAGAAAAACCCATCTGGAAGTGACAGATTCGGGGACAAAAGTAATCAAAGAGGTTCAGAATATTGTAGAGAAGAACCGTACCACTGCTTTAAAGGGAATCAGCGAAAAAGAAATGGAAGTGATGTATTCAGCTTTACTGAAAATTTCAGAAAACTGTCTCACCCCTAAAAAGTAAAACGCTATGACCAGAATATTTTTACTCTTATTGGTCTGGATACTGATGGTATGTACCAGCAGGTTTTCCGCCCAGCAGACCACGCAGAGTTTGTCTTTGTCAGGAAATATAAAATCCGGCAATGCAGAACAGATGGAGATCAATCTCTTTGATGCAGATCAGAAATTAATCAAAACAGAAATTGCGGATAGCAATGGTAAGTTTAATTTTAATGAGTTAAAAGAAGGAACGTATCAAGTAAAAATTAATAAAAACGGTTCAGAAGTCTATCATTCGGAAAATATTCCACTGACCGAAAACAAGACTCTTACGGCCATCGATTTGAGTGTAAAATCCATTGAAGGAGTTACCATCACGAAAACCAAACCTTTGATTGAAAGACAGGACGGGAAAATGATCATGAACGTTGAAAACAGCATTGCCAGTACCGGAAATTCTGCTTTTGAAGTATTGGAAAAAGCTCCCGGAGTGAATATCGACAACAACGATAATATCAGTCTGCGAGGGAAAGGAAATCTCCTGATTCAGATAGATGGTAAAAACACGCCCATGAACGGAAGTGATCTTGCCAATTATCTAAAGGGAATTCCTTCTTCCACTATTGAAAAGATAGAGTTCATTACCAATCCGTCTTCAAAATATGATGCATCGGGATCTGCAATCATCAATATTAAACTTAAAAAAGAGCAGAGAAAAGGAACCAATGGAAGTATTTCTACGTCTTTAGGAACAGGTAAATACGTAAAAAACAACAACAGCTTCAGCATCAATCACCGGAATAAAAAAATCAATATTTTCGGAAACTACAGCTTTGCCTACAGAGAAGCTTATAACGGTCTGGTACTGGACAGGAATTTCTATGAAAACAATGCTTTTAAAAAAGCCTATGTACAGGACAATTATCTGAAATTCAAGTTCAACAGTCATATTGCCAAAGCGGGAATGGATTATTATCTGAATGATAAGAATGTACTTGGATTTTCCGTAGGATTGGTTTCGAACAAATTCAACATCAACGGTGATAATTCCAATGTGACACTGGGCAGCAGCCATCTTCCTGAAAGCTCATTCACCACCGTCAACAGATCGAATGACCGCTGGACCAATCTTTCATTCAACCTTAATCATAAGTATACGATTGATTCTTTAGGATCTGATATTTCTACGGATTTTGACTACATCAATTACGCCAATTCTTCTTTACAGAGTTTTGATACAAGGACCCATCAAATCGCCAGCGGCACAGACAATCTTGATATTATCAAAGGGGATATGGATGGAAAACTGAATATTTATTCTTTAAAATCCGACCTTACCAAAAACTTCAGCAACGACTGGAAGCTGGAAAGCGGTGTTAAAACAAGTTTCGTAAAGACAGATAATGATCTGAAATTCTTCAATGCAACTTCCGGTATTCTCATTCCTGATCTTAATAAAACCAATCATTTTATTTATGAAGAAAACATCAATGCAGTCTACGGAAATGTCTCAAAAAAATGGGAAAAGCTGAAAGCTACAGCAGGTTTAAGACTTGAAAACACCAATGTAAAAGGGACCCAAATTACCACCAATCAAATCAATAAAAGAAATTATACCCAACTGTTCCCAAGTGCTGTTTTTGCATATGATCTGACGGATAAAAGCAACCTTGAAATCAATTTCAGCAGAAGGATTACAAGACCTAGCTACAACCAGCTGAATCCTTTCAAATTCTATCTTGACCCGACTACTCTGAGAGCCGGAAATCCAGATCTGAACCCGCAAATCACAATGAATTATGAGCTGACTTACAGCCTGAACAATAAGTATTTTGCCACATTAAGCTACAGCAAAACTTCCGACAACATTACAGATATCTTAAAACCTGTAACAGAAAACGGACAGATAGTAACGGTACAGACGATTGAAAACCTGAGTTCTGCTTCTTATTATGGCTTAAATCTGATCGCTCCGGTAAAAGTGACGAAATGGTGGGATATGAACAACAGTGCCAATTTCTACTATGGTTCCTATACCGGAAATGTTTCCGGAACACAGATTAATAACCAAGGGAATTTTACCTTCAGCATCAACAGTATTAATTCCTTTAAATTAGGAAATGGCTTCACTGCTGAACTTACCGGAAATTATAAGGCAAGAGAAGTCTACGCCTATCTTAATGCAAGCGCGAACTGGTACCTGAATATCGGGGCGCAGAAGAAGTTCAAAAACAACAGTATACTAAAGCTTTCTTTCACCGATGTATTCTTCACCAGTAATCTCAAAGGACAGACGGTTTATAATGATTATATCGAAAACTTTGCCGTAAAAAGAGATACGCGTGTGGCAACCCTCTCCTATACCTATAATTTTGGCTCTTCTAAAAACGGACAGCCTAGAAAAACAGGCGGTGCTGAGGATCTGAAGCAGAGAGTGGGAAGTTAATAACTATTATCATTGCGAGCCGAAGGCGAAGCAATCTCAATTTTGAAAATTTGAATAATGAGATTGCTTCAATGCTCTGCATTTCGCAATGAAAAAAAAACAAAAATCCCTCAAAATTGAGGGATTTTTTATGTTTAAGAATGAATCTTATTAAGCTTCGTTAGAAGGAGTTTCGTTTTCCACTGGTCTTTCACCTTGTGGCTTTTGTCCTTCAGGTCTTCTTTGTCCCTCAGGTCTTCCTTGTCCTTCCGGTCTTCTTTGACCTTCTGGTCTACCTTGTCCTTCTGGTCTTGGAGGTCTTGGTAAAAGAACTTTACGGGAAAGTTTCATTTTCTTACGGTCATCGTACCCCATGAACTTCACTTCTACTTCATCACCTTCTGCATAAGGAACTTTGTCCAGACGAGCCCATTCAATTTCAGAAATATGAAGAAGACCTTCTGTTCCTTTAGCAATTGCTACGAATGCACCAAAGTCCATTACCTTCACTACTTTACCTTTGTAAACTTCACCGATAACCGGTACGAAAGTAATTTCGTTAATTCTTGCAACAGCAGCATTGATTTTCTCTCTGTCTGTTCCTGCAATCTCGATACGTCCGATCTCACCTAATTCTTCAATAGCAATAACAGTATCCGTATCTTTCTGCATCTGCTGGATAATTTTTCCTCCAGGCCCGATTACAGCACCAATGAAGTCTTTTGGAATCTCCATTACCACCATTTTCGGAGCGTGAGGCTTCACGTCTGCTCTTGGTTCAGAGATTGTTTCAGTGATTTTATTTAAGATGTGTAATCTTCCGTCTCTAGCCTGCATCAAAGCTTTTTCCATGATATCCATAGAAAGTCCCTGGATTTTAATATCCATCTGACAAGCTGTAATACCATCTGCAGTACCTGTTACTTTAAAGTCCATATCTCCAAGGTGATCTTCATCTCCTAAGATATCAGAAAGTACAGTGAATTTACCTGATTTTGCATCTGTAATCAATCCCATTGCAATACCTGAAACAGGTTTTGTAATCTGTACCCCGGCATCCATTAGTGCCAGTGTTCCTGCACAAACTGTTGCCATTGAAGATGAACCGTTTGATTCAAGGATATCAGAAACAATTCTGATTGTATATGGATTTTCTTCAGGAATTACGGCCTGTAATGCTCTCTGAGCAAGGTTCCCGTGTCCTACTTCTCTTCTTGAAGTTCCTCTTAAAGGTCTTGCTTCACCTGTAGAGAATGGAGGGAAGTTATAATGTAGGAAGAATTTCTCGTCGTGCTGCGTGATTACGCTGTCTACCATGTTTGCATCTTTCACAGAACCTAAAGTTACTGCTGTTAAAGACTGAGTTTCACCTCTTGTAAACACTGCAGAACCGTGAGCTCCCGGAAGGTAATCAATTTCTGACCAGATTGGACGGATCGTTTGAGGATCACGGCCATCAAGACGGATATTGTCTTCAAGAATCATCTGACGCATAGCTTCTTTCTCTACATCATGATAATATACTTTTACGAAAGGTGTTACTCTTTCCAATTCTTCTTCATTATCAGCATATTGAGCAAGGAATTCTTCACGAACCGCTTTGAATTTCTCACCTCTCTCCTCTTTTCCAGATGGAGTTCTTGCTACTTCATATACTTTATCGTAAGTTTCTTTCCATACTTTTTCACGAATTTCTTCGTCGTGAGTTTCGTGAGAGTATTCTCTCTTAGGGAAAGCTTTACCTACTTTTTCTGCTAATCTTTCCTGAGCTTCAATTTGCTTTTTAATTTCAGCATGACCAAAATTGATAGCTTCTAACATTTCCTGCTCAGAAATTTCTTTCATTTCTCCTTCTACCATTACGATGGAGTCTTTAGTAGCTCCCACCATGATGTCTAACTCAGAATTTTTCAATTCTTCGTAACTTGGGTTGATAGAAAGTACTCCGTCAAATCTTACAACTCTTACTTCAGACATTGGTCCGTTGAAAGGAATATCTGTAATAGCAATAGCTGCAGAAGCTGCTAAACCAGCTAAATCATCAGGAATTGTTTTTCCGTCATAAGAAATTAATGAAATCATCACCTGAACTTCAGCATGGAAATCTTCAGGGAAAAGCGGACGTAATACTCTGTCCACCAAACGCATCGTTAAAATTTCCTGATCGGAAGGTCTTGCTTCTCTACGGAAGAAGTTTCCAGGAATTCTTCCACCTGCATAGAATTTTTCTCTATAATCAACGGTTAATGGTAAAAAATCTACACCAGGATTTGCTTCTTTATTGGCTACAACAGTTGCTAAAAGCATTGTTCCACCCATTTTTACTACCACAGATCCATCAGCCTGTTTAGCCAACTTCCCTGTTTCAATAGTGATTTCTCTGCCATCTGCAAGAGTAATCATTTCTGTAAACGCTTGAGGTATACTCATAAATTTGTCTTCTTAATACTCCGTATTGAGTATGAATTAATATTTAAACTCTTTAAATTTTCGTCTGCAAAGGTACTATATAATAATGATATATTAAATTTTTCGATTGCATAAATAGGCTCTCAAAATACAAAAAATTGGCTATCAATTGATGAGAGTTTCAAAGTTTATATCCTTAATGTCAACTTTTCTGTCATTTATAAAAATAAAAAAGTGTTTTTTTAAAGATAATGCATTGAAAAATCCAGTCGTTTTTGTATTATTGTCTCAAAAAATGAAAATAATACTATCCTATGGAGAAAGTATACATTTCATTATAAAAATCATTAAAATTATTGCAAAGACATAGGTGGATTCCTATATTTGCCCTACTTCACCAAATACAATGCTGTAGGCAAAAAGTTAAGGGCTATTCCTTAAGATAAATAAATGTTTATGATAAATAAAGAAGTACAATCTCAAAGCAGGAATTACACGGTTCCGTTGATTACCATCACCCTGCTGTTTTTTATGTGGGGATTCATCACCTGTATGAATGACATCCTGATCCCCTATCTGAAACAACTTTTCAATCTTACCTTTTTCGAATCCATGCTGGTACAGTTCTGCTTTTTCGGAGCTTACTTTATCGGATCACTGATTTATTTTCTGATCTCTATCACGAAAGGAGATCCCATTAATAAATTAGGATATAAAAAAGGAATCCTGTTCGGAATTTTTCTGGCAGCTTTAGGCTGTGTCCTGTTTTATCCGGCAGCTACTTTTTCGTATTATCCTCTGTTTCTGGGTGCTTTGTTTATTTTAGGACTCGGCTTTACAGTACTTCAGATTACGGCCAATGCGTATGTTTCGCTGTTGGGAAGCGAAGAATCAGCTTCCAGCCGTCTGAATATGACTCAGGCATTCAATGCATTCGGAACAACCATTGCTCCGGTGCTTGGAGGTCACCTTATTTTTGAATTTTTCTCTTCTCCGGACGGATCTTTCAGCGCTGTAGCCACAAGAATTCCTTACCTTATTTTTGCAGGGATTCTTTTATTGGTCGCCTTATTGATCTCAAGAGTTAAGCTTCCTTCATTCCAGATGGGTGAAGAAGAAATTGTAAAAGGCTGGGGAGCGCTTGAATTCAGTCACCTGAAATTTGGAGTATTCGCCATGTTCTGCTATGTAGGCGGAGAAGTTGCCGTGGGAAGTTTTATCATCAGCTTCCTGGAACAGCCACAAATTATGGGCTTTAATGAAATCATCAGTAAGAATTATCTTTCTATGTATTGGGGCGGAGCCATGATCGGACGTTTTCTTGGTGCGATTTCTCTAAACCAGTCTTTGAGCCAGAGTAAAAAAGCTGTTTATATGCTGGGAGCTGCTGCTGCTGTTTTCCTTGTTATTTTCAGCATTGTAAACCTCACTTTCTCTCAGATCAGCTTTTTCATTGTATTTATTATTCTTAATTTCATAGCTTTCTTCATTGGTAAAGCAGCACCGGCAAGAACATTATCAATCTTTGCCGCAATTAATGTTGTACTATTGATTTCCGCAATGGTGAATCATGGTGAAATGGCCATGTACAGTATTTTAGGAATCGGAATCTTCAACTCTATTATGTTCTCTAACATTTATACCCTCGCCATTTCAGGACTGGGGAAATATACCAGTCAGGGATCATCTTTAGTGGTAATGGCTATTTTGGGAGGAGCTATTGTTCCTATTTTCCAGGGATACCTTGCAGATCAGTTTGGAGTACAGCATTCATTTATTATTCCTGTATTCTGTTATCTGGTGATTCTTATTTTTGGAGCTTACTGTACCAAATATCTTGGTCATGTAGAAAGCACTGAAGCCAAATCAGGACATTAAAATCAAATCAAATCAAAATGTATAAGCGGAATATCTCAAAGGTATTCCGCTTCTTTTTGGATCTTATCATGTAACTTTTCATTGAAAAAAGGAACTTATCTTATTAATAAACACCATTACAATGAAAATACAGTTAAAGCTTGAATACGCAGCATTTCTGTTGTTAGGAGCATATGCTTTTGCCCAGACAGGATATTCTTGGTGGTGGTTTGCAGGACTTTTCTTGGCACCCGATATTTCCATGCTGGGATATACGGTTAATAATAAAGTGGGAGCTTTTTGCTATAACCTTTTCCATCATTTTGGAGTAGCCATTGTGGTGTATCTTTCCGGAACAGCTCTCTCACTGCCCTATTTACAGATGATCGGAACAATATTATTTTGCCATTCTGCTTTTGACAGAATTCTGGGGTATGGATTGAAATATCCTGATAGTTTTCAGAATACCCATTTGGGGAAGATTGGGAAGAAGGTTGAGTAAATGGATGCTGCAGAGAATTAACCACCCCGTAAAAAATTCTTTGAATTTTCGCCACCCCTCCGAGGGAGGGGAATTATCACACCTTCAGTTGTGCTATTGGCTTAAGTTGTAATCTTTTTATGGATAATAAAAGCTGGATTCCTACGGAATGACACAATTCAAATAGAGTTTTAATCATTCAATTTGTCATTCCGTAGGAATCTCAACAAAATTGATCAGAACCTTCTGTGACTTTTGTGGTTATATTACAACTAAAAAAGCAACCTCTTTCGAAGTTGCTTTTTATTTTGAAAATCTTTATAGATTATTTTCTTAAACCTAGTTCAGCAATAATTGCTCTATATCTTGCGATATCTTTGTTTTTAAGGTAATCTAGTAAACTTTTTCTCTTACCTACCAATTTCACTAGAGATCTCTCTGTGTTGAAATCATGACGGTTAGCCTTTAAGTGCTGAGATAAGTGGTTGATTCTGAAAGTGAAAAGAGCGATTTGTCCTTCAGCACTCCCTGTGTCTTGTGCAGATTTTCCGTGTTTTGCGAAAATTTCCTGCTTTTTGTCTGTTGTTAAGTACATTCCAATATTGTTTAATGATTATTATGTAACGGGTGCAAAATTACGACTATTTTTTGATTCTGCAAACATTATTGATTTCATATATCAAAATTGATAGAAAAAAATGTTAAAAATTTCTTAATAAATTATATGCAATCCAACGAAAAGGCAGTAATTTTGCATTCGGATTACAAATGAAAAAAATTATATTCTTTACAGCGGTTACTACTTTTTTATTCATCGGATTTACTTCGGTAAAAGCCCAGAGGAATGCTGATGATAAAATAAAAAAAGTTCTATACTTCAATCCCGAGGTAGAACCTGATATTGATGAAATAAAAGACCCTACCAACAGTGCTTTCTTTGATGCAGTTACCGATAATTTTGGTGACAGAAGGAATAAAATGCTTCGTGCAGAAGTTCAGGTTCCCTTTGACAGTATTGATAAACAGACTATCGTAGACTACTGCCATAATAATGATGCAGACTTTGCCATTGTTTCCAAAGTAAGATATTTCAAAGTAGGTTTTGGAAAATATGTATTCTCCAACCAGGTGGTGGTCAGCATGAAACTTTTTGGTTCTGACGGAAATCTTGTAACCGAAACAGATCACGATACATACCGAAAAAATATGCGTCTGCTGGGCTCTACCGTAAATTCTGTTAAACTAGGAACTGAAGGAGCCATAAAAGGAATCATTAAGAAACTGAGAAAATTAAAACCCACGGAAGCAGAGCTTTGAGTTTCGGGTTCAAGGTTTAAGATTTAAGATTTAAGGTTTAAGGTTTAAGGTTTAAGGTTTAAGGTTTAAGGTTTAAGGTTGGAATATAAGACCTTTATAGTCAATGGTTAATTTTGCTTCGCAAGTCAATTGTGAATTTTTATTCCTGGGGTAAGTAATGCGCACCAGAAAAAATTCATAATTCATAATTCATAATTCATAATTCATAATTCTTTCATAGCCCTTTTCCGGTAGAATATCTTTGTGTTTATCAACCATTTGAAGGCTTTCATTAATTTGGTTTTATCTTAAATCTAAATTATTATGAAAAATTCAAATTTAAAAAAGTTAAGCAGAGAAAGTCAGAGAGAAATCTTAGGAAGTATCATCCGTCTTCAGAAATGCCAGTATCATTTTGAATGTCCTGGCGGATCATGCTGTCATCGGGTATGCGTTGCTTATGCATGTCCGGAATTATAAAAATTTTCATGTTATACAGAGCACTTGTTTACTTTTACAAACAGGTGCTTTTTGTTTATAAAACGCTATAAATAATTGATTAACAATTAAATATTTTCACTAAATAATGATTTATTAAATATTTTTTACTATTTTAGTTCAACATTAAAACCAAAATCTCATGAAAAATTTAAAGAAACTCAGCAGGCAGGCTGCCAAACAAATTAACGGAGGATCCATGGAAAGATGCAGCGAAAGCAATCCATGTCCTGTAGGATATTGCTGCAATGGTATTTGTTCACCCTTTATCTGCCTTGAATAAAAGTACACCTAACAATCAACTATAAAATAAACATCATGAAAAATCTAAAAAAACTCAGCCGACAAGTACAGAAAGAAATCAAAGGCAGCGGACCTTTCAAAAGATGCACAGAGCATTACGAATGTCCGGGCGGATCATGTTGCCATAACATCTGTGTGATAAATCCATGTCCCCTGGAATAATATATGATCATTACAGACACCTGCAATTGTAGGTGTTTTTTATTTAAAACTTAAATAAAACATTGATTCATAGTAAAATATTTTCACTCACAAATGAATAATATAGAAATATTTACTATTTTAGTCTAACATTAATCAAAACTATAAACTATATGAAAAATCTAAAAAAACTCAGCAGAGAAGCTGCCAAACAAATTAATGGAGGTATCGGACCATTCAGATGCAGTATAACAAGACCTTGTTCCGTTGGATACTGCTGTAATGGAGAATGCCTCGATCATGACTGTCCGATAGAGCCTTAATCTTGCTATATTTGATTGCCATGAAAAATTCAAATCTTAAGAAGCTCAACAGGCTGCAGCAAAAAAACATTAAAGGAAGCGGAATAAAAAAGTGTGGTGACAATTCAGATTGCGGACCATACCAATGTTGTACAAATGCTGTTTGTATATACATTCCTACTTCAGAATGCGAACCAATGTAAAGAATATTGGAATTTAAAATTTAATTTTTGCACATCCGTTTCGGCGGGTGTTTTTTTTGCTCTTATAGTGAAGCATTAAACTTTAATTAATCCTTAATTTTGTCAGTTTATAGCTCAGTCTTAAAAATTTGAATTATTTTTGCATATCCAAAAAATTTCACGTTTTGAATTCTAGAGACGAACTTATCTTCAACCCTGCCGATATTGCCGAAACCCTCAGCGAACTTCCTGCTGATGAGAGGCTGCTCGCATTCCTGAAGGTTCCCAAAGAATACAAAGCAGAGGTTTTTTCTCATCTTGATCCTGATTTCCAGGAGGATACCATCAGAAGTATCGGAAGCGATGAAGTTTCCGAAATCCTGAATGCCATGACTCCGGATGACAGAACTGCTCTTTTCGAGGATTTCCCGGATGAGCTTATCAAGTACTCTATCAACCACCTTAACCCGCAGGAAAGAAGAATTGCTTTAAAGCTTCTTGGATACAACTCGGATTCGATTGCCCGTCTGATGACTCCCTATTATATCCAGATCCGTAAGGAATGGACCGTAAAAAGATGTCTTCAGCAAATCAAAAAGGTAGGAAAAAGAGTGGAAACCATGAACTATCTGTATGTTGTGGATGAAAGAAACCGCCTCATTGATGACCTTGCTATCGGAACCCTACTTTTGGAAGAGGAAGATACTTTGGTTTCAGATATTACAGACAATCATTTTGTAGCCATTACTACCACTACCTCTAAAGAGGATGCGGTAACCTATTTCGAAAAGTATGACCGTGGCGCTCTTCCTATTATTACGGAAGCCGGTGTTTTGGTAGGAATCGTAACGATAGATGACATCCTAGATCAGATTGAACAGCAGAACACAGAAGATATCCAGAAATTTGGGGGATTGGAAGCATTGGATCTTCCCTATACCCAAACTTCATGGACAGAGATGATTAAAAAAAGGGCAACCTGGCTGATCATTCTCTTCGTTTCGGAAATGCTGACTGCTTCAGCAATGGGATATTTTGATAAAGAAATTGAAAAAGCCGTTGTTCTGGCCCTATTTGTTCCGTTAATTATTTCCAGCGGAGGAAATTCAGGATCTCAGGCAGCCACATTGATTATCCGTGCCATGGCTCTTCAGGAAATTAATCTCAAAGACTGGTGGTATGTCATGAAAAAAGAGATTATCTCCGGATTATGTCTGGGCGCCATCTTAGGAATCATCGGATTTATAAGAATCATGCTTTGGCAGCAGATTGGTCTTTTTGATTATGGCCAGTATTGGGTATATGTCGGATTAAGTGTTTCGGTTTCTTTAATTGCCATTGTATTGTGGGGAACGTTATCCGGTTCTATGATTCCGTTTGTTTTAAAGAAATTAAACCTTGACCCTGCTACCTCTTCTGCTCCATTTGTAGCAACATTGGTGGATGTTACGGGGCTTATTATCTATTTTACCGTAGCCGGACTTTTCTTAACCGGAAAACTTTTGTAATTTTAGGCATCATCTAACATGCCAATATGAAAATCGTTTCTCTTGTACCCTCTATTACTGAGGCTTTATTTGACCTTGGACTTACCGAAAATGAAGTTGTCGGCAGAACAAAATTCTGTATTCATCCTCAGGATAAAATAAAAAATGTAGCTGTAATCGGAGGAACAAAAAATATCAATATTGATAAAATTAAAGCGCTGCAACCGGATCTTATTCTTGCCAATAAGGAAGAAAACGTAAAAGATCAGGTAGAAGCTTTGATGGACGATTATAAAGTAATGGTAACCAATATTGACACGATTGAGGATAACTATTATTTGCTTAAAAATCTCGGAAAGCTTTTCGGAAAGGAAGACAGAGCACAGCTTTTCAATCTTAAAATTTATGATGTCCTGAATCAGGCAAAACTGAAAATTCCCGTAAAAGCAGCTTATCTTATCTGGAATAATCCTTATATGACCATTGGCTCAGATACTTTCATCCACAGAATTTTATCGGAAATTGGTTTTGAGAATATTTTCAAAGATAAAACCCGCTATCCTCAAATTACTGTTGAAGACCTGGCGGATGCTGATGTCATCATGCTTTCTTCTGAACCTTTTCCATTTAAAGAAAAACATATTCAGGAACTACAGGTTTTTTATCCTGATAAAAAGATTATGATCGTAGATGGTGAGGCATTTTCCTGGTATGGAACCCATATTGCGAAATGCGAGAATTATTTTAAAGAAATGCTGGCTGAAATTCATCTGATGCAGCAAAGCTAGTTTTTCAACCATCAACTTTAAACATTAAACTTTAAACCCAAAACATTAAACTTTAAATTTTTAATTCACATGTCTGATACCATTATATTATCTGAGGGAGCCGAATTTGATCACGTTATACAGGAGGTTTCGAAATACATCAATCTTTATGTAATGGCGTTTGAAAAAAATGAACGCACCATTACACGTGTCGACAAACGTGAAAATATGTATGGAGGAAACGGAACTATTTATATGCTGCAGATGTTTGATCAGAAAGAATTAGCCAATAATCGTTTAGCAGCCTATATGGTTTTATTGAACAAAGGGGACGAGTCTGGTTTTCATACGCACAATCAGAGAAATGAACAGGAATTGTATGTTGTTGTTCATGGAACCGGAGAATATAGAGAAAGAACAGGAACAGAGGGTTTCATACGTAAGAAAGCATTACAAAAAGGGGATATTACAGCCATCAGTTCCATCGGATATCATTCTGTGGAAAACACTGGAGGTGAACCCTTAATTATGTTTGTCATTACCACTAACAATCCATAAAAAAACTCCGGCTCAATCAGCCGGAGTCTATATTTTATTGTAAGTTTTCAATTACAAAATCTTAGAAACTTCATTACAAAGCCATTCTAATAATTCACGGTCTTCCTTCGTGAAAGGATCAATGGTATGAGAATCAATATCAATCTGGCCAATGTTTTTTCCGTCTTTAAAAATCGGAACTACAATTTCAGCTTTTGTATCGATAGAACAGCTAAGGTAGTTGCTCTCTTCATGTACGTCAGGAACTACAAATGTTTCATTGGAAACCGCTACCTGACCGCAAATTCCTTTACCGTAAGGAATAATGGTATGATCTGTTGGTGCTCCTACATAAGGGCCTAAAATCAACTCTTCCTTATCTCCGTTTTTGAAATAGAAGCCGGTCCAGTTGAAGTAAGGAATTTCCTGATCCAACAAGTGGCAAACTTTTTCAAGTTTTTCTTCTGTATTATGTTTAGGACTTTCAAGAATTGAGGAAAGTCTTTTCTTTAATTCTGACATTGTATATATATTTTAAGAGAATTGTTTTAGGGAAAGTTCTTCTTTATATCCGAACATTCCACGCTCTTTAATCATTTCTGCTACACCTTCCGGAACCTGAGTTTCCCAACCTTTCACACAGCAGGCAATTTTTCTCAATATTTCTCTGGAATAAATTTCCAGAAACTCCGGATTATAATTGGTAATATCAACAATACGGTTGTTGTGTTTGAAATATTTATAGAGTTCTTTCAGGTTTTCTTCTACTTTCAGGTTTGAAGAATCCAGCAACTGGTGGGTTTCAGGATCTTTATAAGGATACAGATATACTCTCATCCCGTTTCTGAAAAATTTCCCGAATGCTTCAAGGATTCCACCTGACAAATCTTTATAGTATTTCTCATCAAATACCATCAAAAGGTTGTTTACTCCCATTGCTACACCAATATCTCCACTGGTGTAAGATGCAAAATAATCAATCAGTCTGTAATATTCAGAGAAGTTGGAAATAATAACAGTATATCCCAGTTTAGCCAGAATATCAACCCTGTCAAGGAAATCTCTTTCATCAATATCTCCGTCTGCCCTCAGATTGGAAATAGTAATCTCAATAAGAACTTCTGTTTCTTCATGGGTACAGATAGCATCTTTGAAAAACATATCCATCCCATTTTTAAGCATGTCAATGTTTACTTTCGTTACCGGTCTGAAACTTCCTCTTACCGCGAAAATATTTTTCTTGTACAAAACATCTGCCGGAAGCATGTTACTTCCTTGAGAATTGAAGATTACTGCATCCGTCATTCCATTCTTTACCAATTGAAGAGACATCAGTCTGTTATCAACATAGGCAAAGGCAGGTCCGCTGAAATCAATCATATCAATTTCCAGGTTGTCTTTTGCAACATCATCGTATAAAGATTCCACTAAAGTTCTTGGGTTGTCAAAATAATTGAAAGCCCCGAAAATAAGGTTCACTCCCAGATTCCCTAAGGTTTCCTGCTGAAGCGTGGCATCATTTTCTTTGAATTTTACGTGAATTACGATTTCATTGTAATCTTCATTTTCTTTGGTCTGAAAACGAATTCCTACCCAGCCGTGGCCTTTTACAGTCTTGTCAAAATTAATGGTGGTTACCGTATTGGCATAAGAAAAGAATTTTCTGTCAGGATTATTATCCCTTGAAATCCTCTCTTCAATCAAAGCTACTTCATATCGAAGCATTTTGCGAAGTCTGTTTTGGGTAACATACCTGTTTTTTACTTCCTTTCCGTAGATGGCATCACTAAAATCTTTGTCATAAGCAGACATTGCCTTAGCAATCGTACCGGAAGCTCCCCCTGCTCTAAAAAAGTGGCGAACAGTCTCCTGCCCTGCTCCAATTTCTGCGAAAGTACCATAAATAGTAGGATCTAGATTAATTGTTAATGCTTTTTGTTTAGGAGTTAGTTTCTGATACATTAGGACATGAAATTTTTTGTAAATTTACCAAAATTAAACCAACCTCAAAACAAAATGAAGTTGAAATTTTTAGGAACCGGTACTTCTCAAGGTGTACCCGTTATAGGCTGTACATGTGAAGTGTGTACTTCAGAAAATCCCAAAGACAAACGTTTACGCTCTTCCGTGATGGTTACCACGGAAGAAAATAAAAAAATACTGATCGATTGCGGTCCGGATTTCAGGCAGCAAATGCTTACCAATCATGAACATACCGTAGATATTGCGTTGATTACCCATGAACATAATGATCACGTGATCGGACTGGATGATATGCGGCCATTGATTTTTAAGAGTGGAAAAGATGTTCCGCTCTACTGCTATTCAAGAGTGGCTCATGAAATAAAAAACAGGTTTCCTTACGCTTTTGCAGATGTAAGATATCCCGGTGCGCCCGCTTTTGAACTTCACGAAATTGAAAATAAGCCTTTTCAGGTACTGGATACGGAAATCACTCCAGTGGAGGTGATTCACTATAAAATTACCGTATTTGGATATAAGTTTAAAAAACTGGCTTATATTACAGATGCCGGATTTATTTCTGAAACGGAGAAAGAAAAACTGAAGAATCTTGATGTCCTGATCTTAAACTGTATCAGAAAATTTGATCCCCATCCTGCCCATTTTATCCTTCCGGATGTTATTAAGCTGTTCGAAGAGCTCAAACCGAAAAAATTATTTTTAACACACATCAGTCATCATTTAGGACTGCATGATATTGAAGATAAGCAGCTTCCACCCGGAATACACCTTGCCTACGATGGTTTGGAACTTAATTTTTAAAAAAATTCTTCAAAAAGCTTTTGAACATTGAAAAAAGTTCCTATATTTGCACACCAATTTGAAACAAACATCTTGTTTGAATTCAACATCAAGCCCAGGTGGCGGAATTGGTAGACGCGCTGGTCTCAAACACCAGTTCTTAGGAGTACCGGTTCGATCCCGGTCCTGGGTACAAGACCGGAAAGAGGTGATAATTCACTTTCTTTTCGGTTTTTTTTCGTTCCTAACTCATTGTTTATCTGATATATATAAGAGAGCAAAACATTGGGCCGGGTGGTTCGATAATGATTTTCTGAAAATTGCAATTTTTCAGGAAATATCGAACCAATTATTTTACGTTTTACCTCGATATCCCCATCAGTATAGACTTTCGCAAGGTCTAGGTTCGATAATGCTTGGTCTAGTAGTCTTTGAAAATCTATTTTCTTATTATCCTTTCTTTTAGTTAATTTAGCTTCAAGCTTTTCAATTTGCCCTTTACAGTCAGTCTTAATTTCAAGATAATCTTCATCATCAATAACCTCCTCCATCAGTTTATTTCGTGCCTGTTTCAATCTGCTGTTTAAACGATCTATTTCTAATAGAATTGCTTTCCTCTCTCTTTGGGGATTAGTGATTAATTTTTCAAAATTTTGCCTCAACACTTTTTTCAAATAGTTTTTTATAGATGCGCGCATTTCCAATGACTGCAATATTTCTAAAAATTTAGAATTAATAATCTCAGATTTGTAACGGTATGAACACGGGGACTGGCAATGATAGTAATAATATTTATTTCCAGAACGTCCTGTAGAGGCACTGCCTGTAATTAAATGACCACATTCCGGACATACAAGGAAACCTCTTAATGGCAAATTATCGTCAGACAGTACTTTTACATTAGGTCTGGCTGGATTCACATTTCCATCCATTATACATTGAACTTTTTCGAATAGTTCTTCACTGATCAAAGGTTCATGAATGCTTTTAACAAAATGAGCCTCCTCTTCATTGAATTGCTCCACGTAAATTTTCCCGCAATATGCGGTATTGTGTAAATTCCAGTGATATTGACCACTCAATTCCAATTTAAAGTGACCATGTAATTTCAGATTAAATTGACCACCCTTGTTTTTGATAAAAACTACTGTTTTTTATGTGTCAATTAGTATTCA